>Ga0256405_10002096_pt1 | contig 48599 bp, 48 predicted proteins | sample RumenRJG_02DNA_FD_189096 | JGI IMG/M metagenome (GOLD analysis project Ga0256405, IMG submission 189096) | Bovine rumen microbial communities from Lethbridge, Alberta, Canada - RJG_02 | ecosystem: Host-associated > Mammals > Digestive system > Stomach > Rumen | place: Canada: Alberta...
GAAGAAGCAGATCTGTCCAAGGATAGGCTTGGATCCCATCTCCTTTGATGTTATGAACAGTGTATGGAAATTACCCAGAAGCATCAGGATATCAATGTAGGACATATGATTTCCCATGATATACCAGTTTTTCTCTGATTCAAAAATCTCCTTATTCCTGATGATAACCTTGACCCTGAGAATACTGAGCATGGCCTGACAGCCCCAGGTGGCAACAACCATAAGCTGCCGCCGTTTCTGAACCATATTCTTTGCAGGAAGGATGAAGGCAATGCAGCCCGAGATGAAGAATAACAGCAGAGTGACAAGGGAAAGGAGGAATTTGACAACTACACGGACATATTTAATCAGGGTTTCCATATTATTAAAATAAATGGTATACTGGAAAAAAGCAACTATGGGGAGCTTTATATGGAGATAAAAAGTACAGAGCTTAAAGTAAGATATGCAGAGACAGACCAGATGGGAGTTGTGCATCACGCAGTCTACCCTATATGGTTCGAAGCCTGCCGCACTGATTTTATGGAGCAGCTGGGTTACCCCTACAGCCGCATTGAGGAGGAGGGATTCATGACTCCTCTGATTAAACTGGATGTCAACTATAAATCCGGTGCAAAGTATGGTGATACTGTACTGGTGGATGCCAAGATAACAGAGCTTGGGCTTATAAAATTCACTTTCTCCTACACAGTCAAAAGGAAGTCTGACGGCATGCTTCTGGCAACCGGCTCCACTACCCTTGCCTGCTGCGACAAGAACCTTAAAATAATAAACCTCAAGACTGCATGTCCTGAGGTTTACGCATTGCTTGAAGAGCAGCTGGTAAAATAATCAGCGCACCTTGATGTGCTTTACAGTGCCGTCCTCATAGCCGATAAAGGCATCAAGCTTCTTGAGCTTAGTGAAAAGGCCTGTCTCCACTACCCCTGGAATCATGTTGATCTTCTGCTCCATCTCAGGTGGGTTAATAGGCTTGTCAAAATGCAGGTCTATAAGGATATTCCCGTTATCGGTGATAACCGGGCCCATCTTCTTTACAGCCATTCTTACCTCTGGAACTGCACCAAGAGCCTCCATAGCCTTGGAAGCGGTCACACGGGCCTCCCTCACAACCTCAACAGGGACCTTGAAACCAGGGCCGATTCCTTTGACCAGCTTGTCGCCTGCGGCAAGAACTGCATAGTGGTCTGAAGCGTAGCCTGCAATCTTCTCCTGAAGGAGCGCACCGCCACCTCCCTTGACCAGGTTATAGTCCGGGTCAATCTCATCTGCTCCGTCGATAGTCAGGTCCAGGTGACCGTCAATCTTAGGATCGTTCAGTGTGACCATTGGAATGCCTGCATTCTGGCACTCAATCTCGCTCTGGGAGCTGGTGACAACAGCGATTATATCAGAAATCTTGCCTTCCTTAAGAAGCTGCCCGATGCGGCGGATAGCCCATTTTGCAGTACTACCGGTACCAAGACCAAGCTTCATGCCACTTTTCACCATTGCGTCGGCAGCAGCAAATCCGATTGCTTTTTTAAGTTCCTCGTCAGCCATAGTTTTCTCCTACAGAGATTATAATATAAAAAAAGCGGAGGAACAACCTCCGCTTTATAATTACACAAACAATGTGGCTTAGTTGACTTTCTTGACAATATCAACATCAAACTCAATCTTGCTGATGTCTTTGTCAATTTCGCCGATAAGCTCAACTGTGTCCTGTGGTCCTACAGTAACTCCGCCCCAGTCTTCATCGTCAATTTCGACAACGATTTCACCTGTTGCATCCTTGAACAGATACTTCTCGTGACCAACCTGTCTAACAATATTTCCCTGGAGTACGGCATGTGTGTCATCTCTCATCTTAAGAGCTTTTGAAACTGGTGTTATAGCTGCAGAAGCATTTGTGCCATCTGAGAAGCCACCCTTGGCAGCCTTTTCTCCAGTGAATCCCTGAGCACAAACAAATCCTGTGCAAACTAATACTAAAACTAATACTGTAATAAGTCTTTTCATTTTTTTCTCCTACTGGGAATATAATAAAAATAAAATAATTAAGCAATAAAAATTTTGTTATTATTATTTCTTATATATCTTTGTTTTCAGATCGTATTTCCGGACGAATAGCTTTGCAGTTGTATAATCAATGGATACATCAAGAATCTCATCATCCCCAAGAAATACAAATTCTGTATCAACACCTGTGTCATCGATCTTGAAAGCTTTCTTGTTCTTATACTCATCCTGCTTGGCTTTATATTCATCACCCACATATAAGACAATTGCGGCTGCATTCACATTAAAGAAAGCATTGAAATAATCATAAGGCTGATCCTGGCAGGTGATCACTATGCAATACTCTCCCGGCTCAAAGTTGTCCCTGAAGACAGTGTTGGAGGAAAACTTACCGTAGACCTCGCAGGTTGAATTATATCTGTCAAGATAATATCCTTCATCATTAACCTTTTTATAGATAGCCATATATGTTGGATACATGTTGGCAATATGGAAGTTCTCCCTATGAAGAATGACGTTGCCATCAGGAATAATTTTCTTTCCAAATGATGCTTCATCTACATATGAATACTTTGTATTATCAATGACCAGCCCGTTTGAATCGCTGTATTCATAGGGCTCAGCCGATGAACTGCCTGTGACTGCAGAATCTGTGGATTTGCAGCTGATTAAACAAATAAAAAATAATAAACAGATAAATATCTTTTTCATACTCAAATAATTTCTTATTAAAAAGGCCCACCCTTTTCAGGGTGAGCCCGATATAAACTTGTGGATAGTTTACAGTGCCTTGTAGGTCTTAACCTTCTCGTATGTTGTGTGCAGCAGGTGATGTGACTTCTCGGAGAGAGGTGCACCAAGATACTTCTCGTAGATCTCGATAATCTCTGGATTCTCGTGTGAACGGCGCAGTGTGCACTGCTCGTCATCCTTGTAAATACCAGCAGTTCTCTTAGCGCGCAGGTCATCGTCTGTTCCATAAGGCTGTCCACCGCCGGCGATACAACCACCACGGCAAGCCATAACCTCGATGAAGTCGTATTTCTGTGGCTTTCCAGCCTCTCTCAGAGCCCGTACCTCGTCCAGTACAGCCTTGACATTAGCCAGACCGTGTGCAACAGCAACTCTAACCTTTGTTCCCTTGATGTCAACTTCAGCAGCCTTAACACCTTCCATACCACGTACAGGCATGATATTCACGTCTGTAAGCTCTTCGTTGGTCACCAGCTTGTAAGCGGTTCTGATAGCAGCTTCCATTACACCACCGGTTACACCGAAGATTGTTGCAGCTCCTGTGTAAGCTCCGATCGGGCTGTCTGCCTTCTCTTCTGCCAGGTTTTCGAAATCGATACCAGCCATCTTGATCATTCTTCCAAGCTCTCTTGTGGTGAGAACCAGATCAACGTCTGGATAGCCGGAAGCGTGCATGTTGTCATCGCGCTCGATCTCGTGCTTCTTTGCTGTACAAGGCATGATTGCTACAGAGTAAATCTTAGCAGGGTCAATTCCCTTCTGCTCTGCATAATATGTCTTTGTGACAGCACCCTGCATCATCATAGGTGACTTAGCAGTTGAGAAGTTAGGGATCATATCTGCATAGTACTCTTCCATGTAGTTTGTCCATGCCGGGCAGCAGGATGTAAGCTGTGGAAGAACACCACCTGTTGTGAGTCTCTTAACAAACTCGCTTCCCTCTTCCATGATGGTAAGGTCTGCAGAGAAGTTTGTATCGAAGATTGCATCTGCACCAAGTCTTCTGAGTGCAGCATAAATCTTTCCAGTTACGATTGAGCCTGGCTCCATTCCGAATGCTTCGCCAAGTGCAACACGTACTGCTGGAGCCATCTGAACTGCAACGTGGAGCTCAGGATCCTTAACAGCTGCGAAGAACTTGTCGGTCTCGTCGTTCTCGTAGATAGCGCCTACTGGGCAGTGAGCAGCACACTGACCGCACTTGATACATGGTGATTCATTAAGAGTAGAATCTGCAACTGGTGCGATTCTGGTGTTCTCTCCTCTGTGGATGAACTCGAGAGCCCATACACCCTGGAGCTGCTGGCAAACCTGTGCACAGCGTCCGCACTGGATACACTTTGTTGCGTCCAGAACGATGGATGGTGTTGAGTTATCCTTTGGAACTCTTCTGACGTTGGATGGGAATGCAACCTCGCGGATGCAGAATTCCTCAGCCAGTCTCTGGAGCTCGCACTGCTGGTTTCTACCGCAGGTAAGACATTCCTGTGGGTGGTTGGAGAGGATCAGGTTGACAACAGTCTTTCTGATGCTCTGGAGCTCTGGATCGTGGGTGATATAGTTGAATCCCTCGATAACCTTTGTTGTACAAGCTCTAACCAGTCTTGGGCTAACACCCATCTGGTTCTCTGTCTTTACTACACAAATACCGCAAGCGCCCCATGGCTCAAGGTCTGGGTGAGCACAGAGAGTAGGAATTTTTACTCCTGCTTTTTTTGCAGCATTCAATATTGTTGTTCCGGCTGCAACTTCTACCGGAATTCCGTCAATTTTGATCTTTACAGTTTCCACTGACTTATCTCCTTCTCTCTCAGATTTTTGAAATAGCGCCGAACTTACAGCCCTTGTAGCATTCACCGCACTTCACGCACTTAGACTGGTCAATCTTGTGTGCGCTCTTCTTCTCGCCGGTGATTGCACCTGCAGGACATCTCTTTGAACAGAGTGTACATCCGATACACTTGTTAGGATCGATCTCGTATCTGATAAGGTTGATACACTTACCAGCGACACACTTCTTATCCTGAACGTGCTGGATATACTCGTCCTTGAAGTATCTCATTGTTGAGAGGACTGGGTTTGCAGCTGTCTGTCCAAGACCGCAGAGGGCAGCTTTCTTCATAGCCATACCGATCTCTGTCATCTTGTCCAGGTCTTCCATTGTTCCGTTTCCGTTGGAGATCTTGGTCAGGTAGTCCAGAAGCTTTCTGGTACCGATTCTACAAGGTGAGCACTTACCGCAGGACTCGTCTACACAGAATGTCATGTAGAATTTTACTACGTCTACGATACAGTCTTCCTCGCTCATTACGATCATACCGCCGGAACCCATCATGGATCCGATTCTTGCAAGAGCATCGAAGTCAATACCTGTGTCCAGGTTCTCGGTTGTGATTACACCACCGGATGGTCCACCAGTCTGAACTGCTTTGAATGCTTTTCCGTTTCTGATTCCACCGCCGATATCATAGATGATCTCACGGAGTGTTGTTCCCATCGGAACCTCTACCAGACCGGAGTTGTTGATCTTACCGGTAAGAGCAAATACCTTTGTTCCAGGTGACTTCTCTGTTCCGATAGACTTGAACCACTCACCACCCTTGAGGATGATAACTGGTACGTTTGCATATGTCTCAACGTTGTTGATGACTGTCGGGCAGTGCCACAGACCTTCTACTGCTGGGAATGGTGGCTTTGGAGTAGGCATACCTCTGTTTCCTTCGATGGACCGCAGAAGAGCTGTCTCCTCGCCGCATACGAATGCACCTGCACCAAGTCTGATCTCGATGTCGAAGTTGAATCCTGTTCCCAGGATGTCGTCGCCCAGGAGTCCGTACTCTCTGGACTGTTTCATAGCAACTTCAAGTCTCTTGATTGCCAGCGGGTACTCTGCTCTGATGTAGATGATACCCTTGGAAGCGCCAACGCAATAACCTGCGATTGTCATTGCCTCAAGTACAGAGTGCGGGTCACCTTCAAGAGTTGACCGGTCCATGTATGCACCTGGGTCTCCCTCGTCGGCGTTACATACAACATATTTCTGAGGTGCTGTAACACCCTTTGTTGTGTTCCACTTGATCCATGTCGGGAATCCTGCACCACCGCGTCCGCGGAGTCCGGATGTCTTCATCTCGTTGATGATTCCGTCTGGTCCAAGCTGTGTGATAGCTTTCTCAAGAGCCTGATAACCGTCTCTTGCAATATACTCGTCGATATTCTCAGGATCGATGAAACCGCAGTTTCTGAGTACGATTCTGAACTGCTTCTGATAGAAGCCAATCTTGTTCATATCGAACTTGTCTGCCTTTGGATCAACCTTAAGGTCCTTATCCTTGTACAGAAGTCTTGGAACTGGACGTCCCTTGATGATTGTCTCGTGTACAATCTCCTCTGCATCCTCAGGCTTAACCTCTACATAGAATTCCTCTTCCGGGAGAATCTTTACGATAGGTCCTTTCTCGCAGAATCCGAAGCATCCGGTCTTTACAACCTGAACGTCGTTCTTGAGGCCTTCATCTTCCAGAATCTTTTTGAAAGATTCATAGATTGCATCAGCTTTAGAAGCTTCGCAAGCAGAACCACCACAAACTAAAATATAGCTTTTCTTAACCATTGCTATCTCCTTTAGCCTTATTTTAAGATATCTGTTGAAGGTCTATCAAAGATATGATCGCTTACAAGCTTCTTTGCAAGGACATGGTCCTTAAGAATCTTCTTAGCAACCTCTGCGTCAACCTTTCCATAAATTGTATCAGGCATGCCAGGAACCTTGACTTCTACAGTCGGCTCTACATAGCACAGACCCATACAACCTGTCTGCTTTACAGTGACGTTCTCAATCTTCTTTGCTGCAATCTCGTCGATGAATGCTTCGAGAACCTGCTTTGCACCAGCAGCGATACCGCATGTTCCCATACCGATGATGATATGGACATCTTTTCCGTCAGTATCTCTTCTATCAATTTCTGCCTTCTTGCCTTCTCTAAGAGCGCGAAGTGCTTCAAGTGTCATTTTAGCCATTGACTTTCTCCTTAAAATAAATCTTGTTCCTGGGAACGTAAGAAATCTTTTGCCAGCTTGATCGATGATGCGTCTGACAAATCGCCCCCAAGTGCATCAATTAATTCAGTTCTTAGAACTGTATACCCTTTCTCCTCTCCGTCTTTTATCCTTTTCCGGTTGAACTCGAACTCGAAGTCTCCGTCGAACATCATGGTCTGAAGCGCTGCGGCACTCAAGTCTCCCTGAGGAGGAGTGTCTATGTTCTTCAGATCGAAGCTGAAGGTGAACTTGGTTCCTTTTCCAACCTCGGACTCCACATTGAACTGTCCGCCCGAAAGGCTGACAGCCTGCATCAGGAAAGGAATTCCCAGGCCAACTTTCCGCTTTATATGCTTTGTACCGTCTGTGAAGAACGGATCCTGAATCTTCTTAAGGATTGCAGGTGTCATCCCACATCCGTTGTCGATGATCTCCACCTCGATTCTGTCTCCCACATACTCTGTGTAGTTAAGGATAACCTTAGCTGCTTTGGCTTCCACAGAATTCTGGAGGCAGTCTACCAGGAAATCAGCGATCTCAGCATGCATGCAAGTTATGCCCTATTTCTGAAATCTGCAATGATCTCAGGAACTTTCTCAGGTGTAAGCTTTCCAAAAACCTCGTTGCCGATCATCATGACAGGAGCAAGACCACAGCATCCGATACATCTTACGGCCTCGATAGAGAACAGACCGTCATCTGTAACATGGCCGACGCTTGTGCCCAGAATTGTCTCCAATTCATTCATAATGTCCTGGCCACCTCTCAAATAGCAGGCAGTACCAAGGCAAACCTGGATGATATACTTTCCTGGTTTCTTTGTTTTAAAGAAATGGTAGAAAGTGATAACACCATAAATCTTAGCCAAAGGAATGCCGAGAAGCTCTGATACCTTCATAGCTGCAGCGCGTGGAATATATCCGAATTCGCCCTGTACTCTGTGAAGAATCATAATAAGATTGCCCGGTTTGTTTTTCCATTCCTCAATAAAGGCCATAAGTTCATCTGAGAACTTAATCTCTTCAGCTGTACCTACAGACATGAAACCTCCACTTATTATTTTATAAAGAATACATTACTTTGTATTATAGAAGAAAACCCAAATATGTTCAAGGGAAAATCGGGGGTAATGTTGGTATAAAAATTGTGCTTGACGTCACATTATTTACGGTTTAAAGTACATAATATGAATAAAGAAACAAGTTTACGTTTATCAAAGTACAGAAGAATTATTCAGAAGCTGAAGCTGATGGGAATGGAAAAAGTGTTCTCCAACAACTTAGGCGATGCTATCGGGGCTGCCCCTGCCCTGGTGCGCAAGGACCTGTCGGTGCTCAAGATCACAGGCCACAAACGGGGCGGTTACAACATCGACGAGCTTATCGAGGAGATGGACCAGATTCTGGGCAAGAACAAGCCCATGAATGTCATTATCTGCGGCTGCGGCAAGATCGGCACTGCCCTTCTGGGATACCGTGGTATCCACGAGGAAGGTATCAAGATAATGGCCGGCTTCGACCTTAATCCCGAGAATGTGGCATACAAGGGGAAAATACCTGTCCTGCCGGTGAAAGATATGGCAGAATACATAAAGGAACATAATATCAAGGTGGCAGTAATATCAGTGCCCAAGTTTGCGGCGGCAGAGATCTTCAGCACCATGCTGAAGGCCGGAATACAGGGAGTGCTCAATTTTTCCCCTACAGAACTCAAGGATCTGTCGGGTAAATGCCTGGTGAACAATGTGAATATTGCAATAATGATTGAGAACCTGTTCTTCTATGCCAACAATTCAATGGAGCTTTCCACATCCAACCGGATGATGGACGAGCATAACATTCCTACCCTTTGAAGATGTGATAGTCGATATCCGGGAACAGACTGTCCTTTTTCTCTATAGTAGTAAGCCATTCTGTATCTACAGAATTTCCAGAAAGATCGTTGTATATCTTGAGGAAGCTGGTTACATGATCCTTCACCTGCCTTGCGGCAAATGGAGCTGCAATTCCGCTTTTCATGATGAATGGCCAGTCTGAAGCCTGAGCCAGCAGCACCTCCCTGGCCGCATGGTTCAAAGCTCTGCGTTTAAGGCCTCCCTCGTCAGGGAACCGGTTTGCCAGCTCTGTCATCTTATCTGTTATGCTGTAAATATGGCGGTAAATCCAGTCATTGGAGCCGTTGAGCCAGTCACCGGAATAGCCTCCGTTACCACAGCTGGAGAAAGAGAGGGAAATTTTTTCTCCGTTTTCAAAACTGGTAAGATATTCTTCCGGGGAAATAAGCACCATATCCTCATCAGTTGCCAATTCGTTGATAACTGTCTCAAGCCAGTCAATTCCCTCGAACCACCAGTGGCCGAACACCTGGGCATCATATGGACATACAATCACAGGAGGCCTGTCGGTGTACCGAAGCAGTTTCTTGATCCGTTTTTTCAGGTTATAGATAAAGTTTTCAGCATGATTCTTGACCACAGCAGCCACTTTGTCCGGATTATAGACCTGCTTTGCATCTCTATAGCTGTCAGTGTTGGAATAATATTTGAATCCGCTGTTGACCCTGGAACCGTCAGGATAAACAATATCGCGGCCAAGATAGTCAGCATCAAGCTCTCCGCTGATATCATGGGAATACTCCCTGTATGAGAAATCTCCCGGGTATCCCTCCTCCTGGGAAAGGACATACATGGATGAAGCAAGATCGCGGCAGAAAGCATAGACTCCTGAGTCACCTACCTGAACAGGAGCATAGATTCCGTTGCTGGGCACTTTGCTTCCGAACAGGAATGCATGGATTGCGGTAAAGAAATAATCAATATTGAATTTCTTTAGAATATCCTCTATGCCCTGGCGGTATCCAAGCTCAGGAAGCCAGAACCCCTGAGGGGTGCTGTTGAACATAGTGTTATGAGTTGAGATGGCTGTATAAATCTGAGCTTCCATGCTGCCCTTATAGGATTGGAAGAAGGGCAGATAGCAGTGGGTGGCGAATGTTGTGATAATATTTATTTTCCCGTTTTTCTGAAGCTCGTTGAAGCCGTTCAAAATATTCATGCCGTAAAGGCCTAAGAAATCTGATTTATTCTGGAGGAACGACTCCAGGTACATCTTTGCCAGCTTATTCTTATCAGGATCGGATGCAGTCCGCTCCACTTCTTTCTCGCCAAGGGCTATACGGCTGTCCAGGTAAGAGACAAAACGCTCCTGGAGAATCGGGTCTGAGAGCATGCTGGCAAGAGTAGGAGAAATAGTGAATGTAAGTCTGAAAGGAACAGATTTTGCATCCATCCTGTGCAGCATGCGCAGAAGCGGCAGATATGTGTTGGAAATTGCATCGTTAAGCCAGTTTTCCTGCGGGTATTCCCCGGGACAGAAACTCTTTACAAACGGAAGATGACATGTAAGTTCAAAGATCAGATATCCTTTGGGCATATTCAATCTCCTTCCCTGATAGATCCGGTGTTGAGGAAAGAGACAATCTTCTGTGAATTGTCACCAGATCCGTCCTCGTCATCATAAAAACCGTAGACACCTGCAAGAACCAGGAAATCGGAGCGGTTCATGCTCTCGTTGCTCACAATATCTCTGGTTATCTTAAGAGGACTCTCTATCTTGTTGGAGGTGGCAAGCACCTTGTCACCAGCGGCAAGATGGCATATAAGCTCAATGTAATACTGACAGCCGGTGGAAGGCAGGTTTATGTACCATTTATTCTCCTCAAACTTGACAGGAATATCAAAGGAGCTTACTTTTCCATCTGCAATATTCTTCTCGTGGACACGCAGGATCAGATGATTATGCCGGCTGCATTTCTGGGCCATTTCCTTGGCACTGTCGCCATATTCCCAGAAAACAAAGGCCATAAGTGGGTTGACAAGAAGAATCTCTACTTTTGATGTATTGAAATGATCAGGAATATCTGTCATTTTCTCAAGAGAAATCTCTTCATCCTGGAAAATATCAAACTTACGGCACATGGACTGGATAGTCCAGTTGTCATCCTCAAGTCTCTCTAGCCTGGATTCCTCAAAAGCATCGATTATAGAGTCAATCAAGTCCTCTTTTTCCATATCTTCGCAGTTGATTATTCCCTGCTGTTCAGCAACGGCAACAAGGTCAGATAAAGAAAGGGACTGCAGTCTGTTCTTCGTCATATTTCCCCACGGCTTGCATAGTATTAACATTTTACGATAATATCAAGTATATAATGAAAAAACTGATTCTTGTCCTTGCTGTGTTGTCTCTTTTTGCCTGCAGCCGCAATTCCGATGAAGGGCTGGAGAAAAAAACCATGTTCACCCTCCCCTATGGTGCTCTGGACGACGAACTTACCCCGCTGGCCGAATCAAAGATAGCTATGAATGACGGTTTCTTCTATATTTTAGACAGCAGCCTGGCAAAGATGATGAAGTTCAATTCCTATGGAGATCTGCTTCTGCTGCAGTACAATCAGGAGAAGAATCCTACCCAGATACTTGTGCATAAAAGAGAGGAAAATGCCCCCTCAAACAAGGCAGCAGTACCTTTCCCATACCGGGAGCCTTCCCAGATAGCAGTGACTGATGACCAGGCCTTTTTTGTGGCAGATATCCTGCCGGACGAGGAGACCCTATGGAGCAGCGAGTACAGCTGTATGCTGACCAGCACTGTCCACTGCTTTGACAACCAGGGAAAGCTTATCTGCGACCTGGGACAGGAAGGAAGAGCAAGCGCCACTCCCTTCCCCAGGATAACACGGCTTGAGACCACCGACAGCAGCCACCTGGTTGTACATACCCAGACTCCTGAAGGTCAGGTAATCTACTGGTTTGATGACAATTACAAACTTATTTATTCTGTTTTAGCTGACAATTCCATCCTGCCTCAGGAAGAGACAGCAGACCACATAGTGGATATGGACAGCATATCGGCATCAAGGACAGAACCCCTTCTGTTCATTAAAGCCGACTACTATACAGAGAAGGAAGATGATATAGACTTCTACAAGTCTTCTGTCTGCTGCTACGACCTTACCTTAGGGAAGTGCATATGGAGCATGGATATTCCAGCTGCCGAGACATTGTACCAGCTGCTTGGAGTATATGGAAAAGATCAGATCTATCTGGTGAGCCCTGATGACAACGACACCTATAATATGCTTATACTGGACGGGAAAAACGGCATAGCAGTCAACACACCTCTGGCTTTCGGTCATAAGGATATACAGCTGCTGGAGCTGAGTCTGGGCAGTCATGGTATCATAACCGCACTTATTTCTTACGAGGATGAGGTTTCTGCTGTCTGGTGGCGCAGCGACAAGCTGCTTAAAGAAGAATAACAGGTCAAAGAAGCTCCGCATAACGGAGCATAGTGTATGCAATACCAGTGCTGCCTCTCAGGAAAGCCGGCAGGAAATACTGATGTCTGAATTTACTGTAAACCTTATAGCTGCCATCTGACACACGGCCCTGTCTGATTTTCTGAAGGATTTTCCCTGCCTGCTCAAGAGAATCTGCATCGCGAGCTCTTAAGAGCCTTAGAGCCAGGCCGCTCCTTCCATCCTCCAGGCAATCGCTTATCTCTTTTCCCTGGATCAGATCATAAAAATCATCCATAATCTCAGAAGGAACATAGCCTATACCCCAGGCATCAAATCCTTTGAGGATAGAATCTGCCCGATGAGGATCTTCATCTCCTGAATCATCTATAGCCCAGAGAAGACCCTTGATTCCATCAGCTAAATCGAAAGCACCGTCAAACCTTCTTGATATAAGCCTCTCATCGGCCGGCTCCGGATACTTGCTCAAAAGATATTCAGCAAAAAGTGCCATATCCTTGAAACACGAACTTGTTATTGATTTGGCAATATCGGAGTATTTACCCTTTATCAGAGAAGAACTTTCACAGGCTTTGGCAAAAAGGGCAACCCCTGCAAAGCCCTCCCCTATACCAAAAAGAGAGCCGACATGTCCTTTTACAAAAGGTGTATGCCAGAGACAGCAGCCATGGGATAATTCTATCCTCTCTGTCCAGAGATTCTCAAGAGCAATCTGAACCTCTTCTACAGCATCTTCCGCCGACAGCGGCCGGGCCGCTGCAGGTTCCTCCTGCTTTCCGGTCTCTGCAGTTTTTTCCCAATAGTCAAAATGCTTAAGGCTTCCCCTTATGTAGGATATCTGTACTGCCAGATCCTTTTCGCTCATCATATTCATGCGGTGGCAGGCGTAATCCACAGGCGACATGATCAGATAATCAGGGATCAGAGCCTTCTCTGAAATATCCCCGTAAAGATCCCTGCCGCCGGCTTTTATACAGAAATAGGGGATAATTCCTTTTCTGATACCCTGGGCTTCCCATTCAATGACCGGTTTCCACCTCTGGATATCGGTCTCCGACAGACCTTTCTCCAATCTTCTGAAGACCTTCTCTCTCTCTTCGTCATTCTTTGCAATTTTGTAACGCAATATATTAATGACATAGTTCTGGGTGGATCTGAGCAGATATCTGACAGTTGTATCCTTATAGCGGTTCAGGATCTCAAGAATCTGTTCCTTCATGGCACAGATCTTTCTATAACTTTTTAAAAAACTGTGGATAAAAAGAGACTCCGATTTGTCAGGAGCACAGCGGACAGGCAATAAGAGAGGAGATGTCTGTCCCTTTCCATAAAATCTGGGAAGAATCATGCTCTCCCCCACTGACATGCGATATTCTGGGAAGATATCGCCGTAATCTGCGGAGAACTCTCCAGCTCCTCCTACTCCCTCGGCCTTGGGGCAGAGGATAGTCTCGGTATCCACCACAACAGGGCCATCTGCAGAAGAGATGACATTGTCGCTATGCATATCACTGCTTCCGAGAGCATAGAAGACTGCAGCCAATTTACCGAGTCCGGAACAGCAGGTCTCAAGATCTTCATTGCTTTCAGGCTGTTTGATCACCACTTCCTTCTGGAATGCAAAGCCTTCACCCGAGATCTGCCGGGGAACCATTCTGTTCCCCCACAAAAGCTCGTTTATATCGCCTAAAAGGTCAGTAGTGCGGCAATCTCTCGGTTTGTAATAGATAGTATTTCCCGATTCGGTGACAATGCTGGTCACAGCATCTCCGTCAAGATGAATGTCACCCATGCAGGATGTCTTGACTATGGCGCCGGGATCCCTGTCGTTGTAAAAGTGATGCCCCAGCTCATTCCTTAAACTGTTATAACGTTCAATCATCAAGTCAGCAGAGGAACTTATCCATCTCTTTCCTTACCATGGAATCACACATTTCATTGTATGTGTTTCCAGCATGCCCTTTTACCCATTGCCAGGAAGGATGAAGTTCCTGATCCAGCTGATAAAGAGTCTGCCAAAGCTCCACATTCTTAACCGGCTTTTTGTCGGCAGTGCGCCAGCCGTTCCGGAGCCAGCGGCTTATCCACTGGGTTATACCCTGCTGAACATACTGGGAATCGGTATAAAGGGTTACAGAACAACCCTTCATGTTAAGTGAAATATAGCGGAGAGCAGATATTACAGCTGTAAGCTCCATTCTGTTGTTGGTGGTAGCCTGTTCACCGCCTGAAAGGAGCACCTTGTCATCGCCAGAAAGAATCACAAAAGCCCAGCCGCCGGGGCCGGGATTGCCGGAGCAGCCTCCATCTGTATATACAGATATCTCTTTCATTGCTGCTCCTTGGAGATAGGCTCGAAACGGGTATATGCAGGGAGGAACATAAGCTTGACCTCTCCGATCGGGCCGTTTCTGTTCTTGGCTATGATGATATCCACCTCTTTTCCGGCAGAGACATCCTGATCACCGTTATCATCTTTCTTTTTTGAATCATGGAGGAACAGAACCAGGTCTGCATCCTGCTCTATAGAGCCTGACTCACGGAGGTCGGAAAGGGACGGTTTGTCCTCCTTAACCTCTCTTTTAACCTGGGCAAGGACAATCACAGGAATCTTAAGTTCCCGGGCCAGCTGCTTCAAAGAACGGGAAATCTCAGCAACCTGCTCATGACGGGGCAGATCCTTGTTATCGGAAGAGATAAGCCCGATATAATCGATGAAGATAATCTCGATCTTCTCCTTGGCACGGAGCTTTCTTGCCTCGGTACGCAGGTCTATAAGCCGCATATTAGGGGTATCGCAGATAAACATAGGAGATTCATAGATTACATCTCCTGCCACACCCAATTTGGTGAACTCCCTGTCAGAAAGGAAGCCGCTCTGGATCCTGTGGCTGTTTACCCGGGCCTCTCCTGCAAGAAGACGCTGCATAAGAGCCATTCCATCGGTCTCAAGAGAGAAGAAGCCTACCCTCTTCTTATACCGGCCAGCCATATTGGCAGCCATGGAGAGGGCAAGTGCAGTCTTTCCTTTTGAAGGCCGGGCACCTATGACTATGAGCTCGGAGTTCTGGAAACCATTGGTAAGGGAATCCAGATCCGAATAGCCGGATGGAATACCTGTACAGTCTGACTTTGTGCCCATTCTGTACTGGATAAGGTCAAAGGCCGGAGATACAAGGCTGCTTACCGATTTATAATCTGAGGAATGATGCTTTTCGGTTATATCAAAAATCTTGCGCTCTGCATTCTCCAGCATAGTTCCGGTAGCTACAGTATCGTCAAAAGCGCCGGCTATGATCTCGTTGGAGGTCTGTATAAGCGAACGCCTTACACTGTTATCCTGGACAATCTGGGCATAGTATTCCACATTGGCTGTGGTGGGGACCTCTGATGTCAGAGAAGAGACATAGGCGGCACCGCCGGCAGCCTCCAGCTCCCCAATACGCTTAAGTTCCTGGATTACAGTAAGAATATCAACATTGCTGCTGTTCTGCTGGTCCAGGTTAAGCATAGCCTGGTAAATCTTCTTATTGGCATTCTTATAGAAATCATCCGGACGGAGAATCTTGGATACTGTAAGGAGAGAGTCGGAATTCATCAGGATAGCTCCCAATGTAGCCTTCTCTGCCTCCAGGTTGTTAGGCGGTATCTTGTCTCTCAGTCCGGATTCAGCCATAGTTATGCCTTAGCCTCTTCTTTGGAAACAATAACTTTGAGCTCTGCTGTCTCGTTGTTATAAAGTTTGACCTTTACAGGGTATGTTCCGATCATCTTGATTGCAGAGGTTCCGAGCTCAATCTTCTTGCGCTCAACTTCGATTCCGCTTGCTGCCAGCTGATCTGCGATCATTGCGTTGTTGACAGAACCGAACAGCTTGTCGCCTTCGCCTGCAGGCATCTTGATCTCAACAGATCCCAGAGCCTCGATCTTCTCCTTAAGGCTTACAGCAGCTGCGTGCTTCTCTGCCTTTCTCTTCTCGATCTGCTCTTTTTTCTGATCAAACAGAACAATGTACTGTTTTGTATAAGGAACAGCCAAGTTCTGAGGGAAAAGATAGTTTCTTGCATATCCATCTGCAACCTTGCAGACATCCCCTTCTTCTCCAAGATTCAAAACATCCTGATTAAGAATAACTTTGATTGACATATAAAAACTCCTTCAAGTCCGTTTATATTTAAACCAGATCTCGGAAATTCCGACCAGCGGAATTCCTACAAGAAGCACGCGCCCATACCGTGGATGCAGAAGCAGGATAACTGCTGCAAAGCTAAGGAAAAACCGTACCACGGGATGCACCTTGCGCACCTCAAGCATCTGTCTGATAAGCCCCATTCCCCTAAGTCCATAGAGGAACATGACAATCAGAAACACATTCCATCCCACATAGCCAAGCACCGGATTGAACTGAAATCTGGCATCTGCAAGAACCAGACTCAATGACACAATCAGAACCCAGACAAAGTAGTCAGGAATCATCACTGTTATTATCCCCACCTCCCTTTTAGCAAGCCTCTCCACCGAAAGGGCGAATATATAGCTTACAAACAGGATGCAGAAATAGGCAAACAGAAAGCCTTTGAAAAAAACAGAAGACACATGACTAAGCATGGTGTCAACATCCATATCCATCATAGGAACCAGGTCTATATCGCTGCTGGCTGCCAGAGTTGTCTTAAGGATATTGAACATATCGGAGAACTGGGCCTTGTAATAGGCTATAAAAGCCTCGTTACCAAGAAGTACATGAAGAACTGCTATACTTACCAGAGCTGTTATGACAGTGGCAAGAAGAGCATTCAGCAGCACTCCCCCGATGTTTCCGAAAAATCCGTTCTCCAGAAGAAAGCCGCCCAGCAGAAGGATTGGAATGACAAGTTCAACCATAAGAAGGGAGAACCTGACATCCGAAGCTCCCTGTGCAGTATGCCTTATTCCCAGATAAACCAGAGCAACCCCTACTCCAAGCACCGCAATGCGGGCAACCTTAAGACCGCTTCTGAAAAGAAGCAGCTGGAGGGGGACCAGAAACAGGAAAAAGAAAAAGCCGGTCTGATATGCAAAGACAGAGATGCAGGATGCAATCAATGCTCCCATGTAATCCCGTTTAGACATCAGCGCTTTTCCCGATCACTCATTTCTTGTCAAAAGGAAGAAGAGCAAGAACTCTGCACTTCTTAACTTCTCTGGTCAATGCCCTCTGATGCTTTGCACATGTTCCTGTGATTCTGCGAGGAAGGATCTTTCCCCGTTCTGTCACAAATCTTCTGAGGGAATCAGGATTCTTATAGTCAATCTGCAGATTCTGAGCACAGAACTTGCAAACTTTCTTTTTGAATACTACTTTTGCTCTCTTACCGAATTCAGCCTTCTCGTCCTCTTCCGGCATCATTTCTCTTACATCATCTTTATTTTCCATTGTCTTACAATCTCCTTTTACAAACAAAATCAGAATGGAATGCCGTCATCATCAAAGTGATCAGGTTCCGGAGCGTTTTGTGGAGCACTCTTCTTGGCAAAATTGCCAGGCTGACCCTGTGACTGTGCATTGCCGCTTCCTGTTGCTGTCCCGCCGCTTAAAAGCTGGACATTGCTGGCTACGACCTCAAGCTTGCTTCTCTGCTGACCATCCTGTTCCCAACGGTTCTGGCGGAGTTCTCCCTCCACTGCAACCTGTTTACCTTTTGTCAGGAACTTGCTGATAGACTCTGCAGAGCGACCCCACAGCACGATATCAATGTAGCTGACCTCTTCTTCCCACTGATCGCCGTTTTTGCGGCTTCTGTTTACAGCTACTGAAAACCGTGTCACCGGGGTGCTTGCGCTTGTGAACTTAAGCTCAGCATCCTTAACCAGTCTACCTACCAGGATAACCCGATTAATATCTGTCATACGCTAAATCCTTTTGTAAATCAGTCGTCCAGCTTTACAAACAAGAATTTAAGTACATCAGAGTTGAGTCGGATCTCTTTTTCAACTGAATCGAGAACTGCTGGGTTCATTTCCAGTGTGAAATAGTAGTAGTGTCCTTTTGTCTGTTTCTTGATCTCATAAGCAAGGGTTCTTTCTCCTACGTCCTTTTCTTCAAGAAAATTTGCAGAAGCTTTGGTGAGAACATCCTTTACGAATGTCTTTCCCTGCTCTAACTTGTCACTTTCCGCACGGAAAATGAAGGTTACTTCGTACTTTCTCATTTTTCCTCCTTGTGGTCTTTTGATTCTACCCATACAGATAGAATAAAGAGGTCAAATATTTATATAACATTATTTATTATAATAAGTCAACCAGGCTTGCAAAAGACACCCCGGCTGGAATGTCTTATGGTGGTTTTAGAATTGAGTCTTTGTCCAGCCGTACGGAACCTTATTATTACTCTCTGATAAATCGCCAAGACCGGATTTATAGTAGAAAGTACCCCCTGCAGGAACACCATTTACCCAATCAGCTGTAGATGGATAGTCGTCACGCCAGCTGTTAAAGTATACTTTAATCGATTTAAGGGAAGTACAGCCTCTGAACATATACTCATAGCAATGATATCTCAGTGATATTGCAGGCAAATCCGGAGCTTTCGCTATAGCAGAACAGTTTTCAAACATACTGGAATAACAGCCTGGGCTAAGTTCGGTAGCAGGTAAAGCCGGGGCAGAAACCAGGGAAGTACAATGTTTAAACATATCTGAATAACAGGCTTCTTCAAGTTCTGTGGCCGGGAGTTCCGGGACTGAAGTCATAACAGTGCAGTCCTCGAATAAACTTAAGAAACATACTTTGCAAGGGATTTTCTTCAATGCACATTTTTTATCCAGAAGACTCATAATATTACCGCTGGCCGCAACAGATCCAGTCATCACAAACCTGATATTCCGGATAGTAATATCATCGGTATAACAGAATGAATCATTCTTCCCCTTGGCACGCAGATATACCTTTTCTCCCTGAGCCAGTGTGACTGTGGTACCTTCAGAAATCAAGGAACTTGTACTGAAATCATAGATGTTGAATTTAAAATCCTTCCATGATGCTCCGTTATCTGTAGAATATTCAATTACCGGAATCGGCTCGGTCAATGTCACCCCATTATCAGTAAGCTTTGTTGTGATTGTCGAACTATCTGCCTTGGAAGTAAAGCAGAGCCAGTTGGTAGCCCCATTGCTGGAACCAATAGTAGAATTACTGCCGCCACTGCCATCACAGCCTGAGAAAACTAAAAGAATACAAAGAGCAAGAATGGTAAGATAACTTTTTTTCATCATATTAATAATGTACCTCCGGACATCAGAACTTGTTTCCGGCAGAGATATGCAGAGTAAATCTCTTGTTGTCGTTCCACCCTGCTTCCAGCCATATAGGTATCTTGGAATTGCTGAAACCCACACCTACTCCAAAGCCGTAGATATCATAAGTTTCCTTTCCGTTGAACAGATTGAAATCCTCATAATTTGCTGCCCAACCACCTCTCAGAGTCAGGAGCACCCTGGTCCTGGTGGCGCCGAAACCTACCTCACATATCTTGAATTTGTAATCCAGCACGAAACCAAGTATGTTCGGGGCCAGAAGCTCATCATTGGTATAACCGGGGAAGGCATTCACGTAGGTAAACCACTTCATCTCATAGAACGGAAGACCGGTGGCGAAGTCCATACCAGCAAAAACCTTGCCACCTATGGAATTGCGCTTCAAGAACTGGAAATACTGCCAGAAGCTGGCGCTGGCCTTGAAATATGTGTCCTCGCTGCCCATATGAGTGTCAGAATACTTAAGCATGAGCTCAAGGAAATTTCCTTTTTCCGGCAGTACTACAGAGTTGATATTATCCATCCTTGATTTGAAGAATATGCTGTTTATGAAACCCTTGAAGTCCTCTTCAAAGTAAAACTCTGAAAGTTCATAATCATAGTACAGAAATTCGTTCATAAATCCCACAGATATCTCTCCGAACATACGGTTGAATGTTCCGAGGCTCAAGGATGAGGCCACTGTCATTTCAGTTCTGTTTGCATCTGTGCTCTCTATTCCTATATCTAAACTTTCATCCTTATCAGGGACATACCTGAACTTCACCTCAGGCCTGATAAAGAAATAATCGTGGAACGGAAGAAAATACCGGGTGGTGGCAGTTATTCCGCTGAAGAACTCATACTCATTCTCCAGGCTGTCTCCTTCTATAAAAAGGTCATTGAACTCAAGCCCCATCAGCAGATTAAAAATATAACTCTCGTGGACATTTGTATTTACTTCATAGAAAAGACCCAGACGGAAAAAATGGGGTCCTTTCTTGCTGGGCTCCACATGCATGGTAAGGACATTCTCATAACCTTCAGAATCAACATAATAGTGGACAGACTCATACTGCCCCGATGAATGGATATCCTCCACCACACTATTTATCTTGTCTGCATCTGCCAGCTCTCCCTTGAATTTCTCAAGCTTTTTCTCAACCAGGCTGCGCTCATAGCTGTCAAGCCCGGACACCTCTATCCTGTCAATAATAACTGGTTTTTTCTTCAGAACTCCAATTCTTGGAACATTGCTTATGTTTTTCGGTCCCACCAGGTTCTTGATATGTGGAATTGCGCGTCTTGCAGCCTGTTCACCTAAAGTTTCGATCTCTTTGAAGTTGAAGTAAGAAGTTGATGTGTACCCCTGGAGATCAGGAGCAATAACTACATCTGCATCGGCCAGGGACTTCTGAACCTGGTCGTAGATATAGATGTTAAGCATCTGGTTGGCAACGCCCGAAGGCCCTTTAAGATCTTTGCGGCTCACAACATTATGGGACAATGTGACTGCAATGATTATGTCTGCCCCCATATCCCTGGCCACATGCACCGGCAGGTTGTTTGCCACCATGCCGTCCACCAGGAGATATCCGTCTTTCTCAACCGGGTTGAATACACCAGGAATAGACATAGTGCTGCGCATTGCATCTGCCAATGATCCATTGTCCAGGACAACCTCTTTTCCAGTGATGATGTCTGTGGCCACTGCCCTATATGGAATGGGAAGATCGTCAAAATCATCATAATTTGAGCAAGGTCCCACAAGCTCATTGAATTTATTATGTATTCTCTGACCAGAGATAATACCCGGTGAATTCTTAAGTCCATGGCGGTCAAATCCCAAGGTCATAAAATATTTAGCACTTGCAGTTTTATTGGAGTAGGACATATAGTCCCTGTTCTTACTGTCGAAGAAAAGCTCGGGCCATGATATTGCACTGACCTCTTTCTCTATCTCCCGGGCTGAATAACCGTAAGCAGAAAGAGCACCGATTATTCCTCCCATACTTGTGCCGGCTATATAATCAATATGAATTCCATTGTCCTCCAGCACTTTGAGCACACCTATATGGGCAAAACCCAGGGCACCGCCGCCGGCCAGAACCAGACCTACCTTGGGGCGATCATCTGCTGAAATACCGGATGCAAGACAGAATAAGATTGTAAACAGGCAGATTATCTTCTTAACCACAGTTCTACCGCCTTTGTAAAGCCATCCTCGTTGTTGGAGGGTACATTTATATACTGCTCTTTAAGCTCGGCCGGACTGTTTGCTGTTATAAAGCCCTGTCCTGCCCAGGAGAGCATATCTACATCATTATAGTCGTTACCTACTGCCATAATGTCTTTCTGTTTTATACCGAAAAAATCTGCTATCTTACTTATGCCTGCAGCCTTGGAAACCCCTTTCTGGAAAATCTCCATCCACAGACTTTTGTTATCCACCGGAGAAGTGCTTCTGATAACCCTGAAATCAGACAGAGCCTTATCTGCATCGGATATAAGCTGCTGGTGGTCTGCACCTGGGAATATAGCCAGAATCTGGGTTGCAGAAGTGATGTCATCAACCTTTTTCTCAAACGGAAGATATGTGGCAACCCTTTTCTCGAAATCTGGATTGAGTTTGCCGCTTCGGCAAGGGAAAAAGAAGTGGTTACGGGGAATCTCGTCATGAATACAGAAATCGGCACCCAGTTCAGAGAGATAGCTCTTGATTTTCCGGATACCTGCGGAATCTATACCTGTCTTGAAGATCACTTCTTTCTTCTGCCAGTCCATGACACCTGCACCGCAGGAGAATACAAGGTAATCAATAGGAAAATCAGGTCCTGCAAGATTTGTGAAGGACCAGATGCTCCGCCCTGTAGCCAGCACAGTACATACCCCCCTATCATGAAGATCCTTAAGGGTCTGCAGGTCTGTCTCTGATACAGTACGGTTGCTTCGGAAGAGCGTACCGTCCACATCGGTGGCAACTATCTTGTCAAAGTTTCTCATAGGCCTCGTCGCAATCATCTTTCCACAGCTCAGGAAGCATTGCCTCCAGTGCCAGGCCGTTCCGGTATGGGGTGCCTTCCTTATTTGTAAGCTCTATGGTTGCAGAAAGGAACTTAAGAGCCTTGTTCACGCTCTGGGGAACAGACTTTCCCTTGAGGATATCTCCCAGCACTATGCTGGAGAATGTATCGCCGGTGCCAGGATATGTCCCCGGGATAAGAGTGAAAGGAAACTTCATGTAGATGTCTTCAGACTTGTCGTAGACGCAGACTGCATAGCTTCCTTCATGCTCTATGGGAACAGATGTTATCATTACACAACGTGGACCGGCGGCAGCCAGAGCATAGAGCCAATCCTTAATCTCGGTGACAGAGAATGCTGTCTTGATATCTCTGCGAAGAAGCATGGAAGCCTCAGTCACATTGGGAGTAATGATATCAGCATGCTTGATCAGATGTTTCATTCCCTTGATATGGTTTCCATTGATAGGACCATATGGAAGACCTCCATCTCCAAGCACAGGATCCACCATCACTATCTGTCCCGGCCTTTTGAACCTGTGGATGAACTCGTCAACAAAAGATATCTGGCCGGCAGAGCCCAAGAAACCGCTGTATATGGCATCAAATCCTATATCAAGCTGCTCCCAGTGCTTTGCAATCTTAGGCATGAACTCGGCCATATCCAGCATTGCATAGTGATCAAAACCATCTGTCTGGCTTGAAAGCACTGCTGTAGGAAGAGGACAAACCTGCACCCCCATTGCAGAAAGAACAGGAATGCACACTGTAAGAGCAGATCTGCCATAGCCTGACAGATCGTGTATAGCAGCCACCTCCGGCACCAATTTCTTCAGTTCCATCTGTATATCTCTTCCTTGATGAGTGCCTTGCGCAGGTCTTCCCTCATATCTATGGCAGCCTGCCGGGCATAGTCGGCAAAGTTCTTATCATCATTCTTCCCCTGGAAAGCAAAGATGATCTTCCGGGAGGAATTTACTATTGCACCCAGTCCATCCTTGTTGAAACAAGGCATGACATCATCTGCAGTACCGCCCTGGGCACCATAGCCCGGAACTAAGAAGATAGTGTCCGGCATAGCGGAGCGGAGAACTTTTGCCTCATCCGGGAATGTGGCGCCTACCACAGCACCTACCGAGGAATATCCCTCTTCTCCCATAAGGCTCTTTCCCCAGGTTGCCACCAGATTTCCCATGACCTGATATATCTTAAGTCCGGAAGCGGTTTCCATGCACTGGAACTCCTGGGAGCCTGGATTCGAGGTCTTGACCAGGACAAAGATTCCTTTTCCGAATGCCTCGCAGTCCTTGATAAAAGGCTCAACTCCCTCGTAGCCCAGGTAGCCGTTCACTGTAAGGCAGTCGGTGTCAAACACACTCCGCCTTGAGCCGAAAATATCAGTCTCGCCCAAAAATGCGGAGGAATAAGCCTTGCAGGTGGTTCCTATATCGTTCCGCTTAGCATCTGCAATGACTAAAAGCCCCCGGGTCTTGGCATAGTTGGCTGTCTTTCTGAAAGCCTCCATTCCATAGTCTCCCAGCTCCTCGTAATAAGCAAGCTGCAGTTTGACACATGGAACAATATCGTAGACAGCATCGATGATCTTCTTGTTGAACTCATACACAGCCTGGGATGCAGACTGGAATGCCAGCTCATAGGAGCCCATGAAATCCTTCCTGAAGAAATCAGGAAGCTTGGCAAAGGAGGTGTCCAGCCCCACCACAGATGGGTTCTGCTTTTTGTCTATCTCGGCAATAAGCCTGTCGGCAAAGTTATTTTTCAAAGCCATACTTCTTCCCCCAGCCTTCAGGGTTTTCTATCCATTCGCAGATTTTATCAATATCTTTCTTCTTGATATATTTTTTAGCAGAAGCAACAGAAATAAGAGCGTCGAAGTTGGAGACTGAATAGGTCATGCACTCCTTCTTGGCAAAGATATCATCTGATTTCTTCATTCCATAGGTGAAGATGGAGATTACATCAGACACAACACCGCCTGCATCACGTACTGCATCAACAGCCGCACCGCTGCTCTTTCCTGTACTTATCAGGTCCTCGATTATAAGGACACGGCTTCCCTCAGGAATCGGCTGGGACACAGCATCCTTCACCCAAATGAAAGGTTTTTTAAGTATATCGGCAAGGAGAGCTCCATGAGGAATGCCTGCAGTGGCTGTACCGCATACAATATCAAAATTCTCCGGCCCAATCTTGTCGTTAATGATGTTCATCATATAGTTGATGATTGTCATCCACTGGTCATAATGTGAAATCAGAAGCCTGTTGTCGCAGTATATCGGACTGATTATGCCTGAGGCAAAGGTGAAAGGCTTGTCCGGGGAAAGAGCCACCGCCTTGATATCCAGAAGAATCTCGGCCGCACTCTCTGCCATTATGGAATCAAGATCCTTTGCAGGCTCGGAATCTTCCATAAAGTCCACAAAGAGCTGGCTTACATATTTTTTCTTGACTGCCCGGCGTAACAGGCTGTCGTAGGTTACAAGAGGAAGCACCATATCGTTATCTATGCAGGAGAATATTGTAAGGATTCCATCAACGGTGCAACCGGTGCTCTCCAGAGCCTTAAGGATACCATCAACCTCTTTATCTGTATAAACAGCATCCACAAAGACCACCGCCCTGTCCCCTTCCTGGACAAGTCCCTCTATACGGTTCTTCTTTCCATGGTCCTTAGCCGCAGACCGGACATAGGCCATGGGCACACCCAGTGATGAAGCGATAAGAGATGTGAATACAATGCCGGCATTGTCCATTCCCACAAGAATATCAGGGGAAAGCCCATTATCATACATAAGCTCTATAAGAGCATCCTTGAACATAGTCCGTGTCTTGAAATCCTCTGTAAGAACAGAAGAATCCAGGCTGATGCAGAATTTTCCAGTTGTGCTGTCAAGGGCAAAGACAGCTGCGCCGCTCTTAATAAGAGTATCTTTAATCTTTTTCATATTTTCAGTATATATCATTTTTTATATAAGACTACAAGGAAAAAATAATTATTTTTGTGAACATTGTTGACACAATAAAGTGGTTGTGATATGTTTCTCTCTGTCAGCGGGGGATTAGCTCAGCTGGGAGAGCGCCTGCCCTACAAGCAGGATGTCGGCGGTTCGATCCCGTCATCCCCCACTCAAGGCAAACATTGGAGACAGTGTTTGCCTTTTTTTTTTGCTCATTGTATACTTTTTATATGCGAAGGCTAAAGCTGATTCTGCTTCTTACACTTTTTGCCCTCTTATCCTGCAAGGATCCGGAATGGAAGGAGGAATACAGCTGGGACCTGAACTCAATACCCGGCACAAAGCAGATGCAGCTTCCACTGACCTGGGAAAAAGGAAATTATGGCGGCATCTGGCGGGATACCTATGCCGAGGATCCCAAAAGCTTCAACCCTTTCTCCAACCTGGACGGCACCTACACCTTAGTGACAAATCTGATACTGGATTACCTCTTTGACTATGATCCCGACACCAAACAGTGGAGCGGCAACATCGTGGAATCATACCAGGTCAGAACCGACATCGGGAATGGCAGAATGGACCTGTACTGCAGGCTCCGGGACGATATTTATTGGAGTGACGGCGTCAAGATGACAGCCGAGGATGTGGTCTGGTACTTTGAGAACATAGAGAACAACAAGGAGATATATCCTCTGGGAGAACAGGGATTATATATCACCATGCCGGACGGCTCCAGGCAGAAATATACTATTGAGAAACTGGGCGAATACGAGTTCTGCTATCATTTCCCCAGGATTGTGAGCGAGCCCCTTCTGGTGGTGAACACTGGTACTATTATTGCAAAACATATATGGGAACCTGTCCTGAAGCAGGGGAAAAAAGCGGTGGAGGCTTTCTGGGGCATAACCACACCCCCCGAGGAACTGGTGGGAAACGGTGCATTCCTTCTTGAGAAGCTGATTCCAGGCGAGCGTATTATCTTTAAGCGGAACCCCAACTATTGGAAAAAGGATGAGTGGGGACAGCGTCTACCCTATATCGACAAGATAATACTGACCTACACCCCCGATTCAAACTCCGACCTCCTTAAGTTCCAAAAAGGAGAGACTGATGCCTATGCCCTGCGGGGACAGGACCTTCCCACCCTGCTCCCCGAAAGCGGCAAAGGAAAGTTCGATATATGGAACGGAGGCCCTGCAGGAAGCTACACATCTCTGATATTCAACCATAATCCTGACACACTGCCCGATAATAAGTTCAAGCTGTTTACAGACATAAGATTCAAGCAGGCTATAAGCTGCCTGATAGACCGGCAAACCATAATAAACCAGACTACAAACGGCCTTTCCCAGCCTCAATATAATGTCATAGGCGAGAACAACCGTTATTACGACCCTTCCACCGACACCCCTTACTCCTACAATCCGGAACAGGCAAGAAGGATTCTTGATGAGGCTGGATACATAGACAGGAACGGTGACGGTATAAGGGAGGATGCAGATGGCAATCCTGTATCATTCTCCATACTGACATGGAGCACCGACCCGGTGACACAGGATTACCTGAATATAATTGTCTCTGACCTGCAGGCTGCCGGAATAAAGGCACTGCTCCAGACTGCAGACTACAATGTCATTGCCCAGAAGCTTATAAACACGTTTGACTGGGAGTGCTACCTGGCAGGAATGAGCCTGCCTACATTCCCAGAGCAGTGGTACAACATATGGCTTTCCAGCGGCAACCTCCACTACTGGCATCCTAAGCAGAAAGCACCTTCGCTTGAGTGGGAGAAAAATCTGGATACCCTTTATAACCAGCTTATATACACCTATGACCAGGAAGAGATAAAGAAGAACTACTCAACATTCCAGAAGACAATAATGGACAACCTGATAATTATCCCTATCTTCCGGCGATATTCCTTCCTGGCCGCAGAATCCCACTGGGGTAACCTGAACTGGAGCTCCCACAGCAGCATAGGTGACAACTACCGGTACATCTATAGGAGGGATATGAAATGAAACTGCTTAAGTTCATAATCAAGCGTATCCTCACCATGATCCCGGTGCTGCTCATAACCATATTCTTCTTTTTCTTCTTCATGAGCCTTGCCCCCGGTGACTTCTTCTCCTCCTATTATCAGAACCCTGAGATAACCCCGGAGACCATAGACTATTACAGGACACAGTTCGGTCTGGACAAGCCTTTCTATATGCAGTTCCTGTACTGGCTCAAGAAGGTGGTCATAGACCACGACCTGGGAATGTCCTTCTCCTACCGGCAGCCTATCCTGGAGCTTATCAACACAAGAATCTGGAACACTGTGTTCCTGAACTTCTTCTCCCTGATATTCTCATTTGCCATAGCATACCCTATAGCTTTCTATTTCTCCTATAAGCCCAACAAGCTTCTGGAGAAGAATGTGAACTTCATAACTCTTATACTCTACTCTGTTCCCTCTTTTTTCCTGGCTCTTCTGGGCCTTCTGGTGGCGGCGAAGACAGGACTTTTCCCATTGGGAGGAGCAACCAGCGAGAACTACCATCTCATGAGCCGGGGTGCCCAGTTCCTGGACCGGCTCCACCACATTCTGCTTCCGGTCTTAATCGGCTTTTTAGGTGGTGTGGCAGGCTCCATACGGAGTATGAAGGTGCTCCTGGAGCAGGAATACTCTAAACCTTATATAATTGCGGTACGGGCCAAGGGAGCAGGAAAGGTGCAGATTATAAAGCACGCCTTCCGCAATGCCCTGATCCCGTTTATAACCGGCATTTCCGGCATATTCTCCTCCCTTATCGGCGGCTCCCTGTTCGTGGAGATAATCTTCTCGTATCCCGGCATTGGACGGCTTATGTACGATGCCACAATGAGGCAGGATTACTATCTGGTGCTGACTAACATGATTATCAGCGATGTTCTGGTTCTGGCAGGAATACTTATTTCCGATATCCTGCTGGCAGTGGCAGATCCACGGGTGAGGATAAAATGAAGCATTCCATCCCTTATCTGAAATTCAGGCGTAAAAAACTGGGAATGCTCTGCTTCTGGATACTGGTTGTCATGTATCTGTCCTTTATCTTTGAAGGTTTCTTAGCACCTTACCAGCCCAACACAAAGTTCAAGAGCAAGTCCTACCAGCCGCCCCACGCCATTCATCTGATACATGACGGCAAGTTCATAGGCCCCTTTGTCTACGAATATGAGATGGCAAACCCATTCTACAAGAAGTATAAGACAGACCGGACACAAATCCACAGACTGTCATTGTTTGTAAAAGGAGATGAGTACAGGCTCTTCGGACTTATTCCTTCCCGCACCCACCTGTTCGGCACAAAGGATGGAGCACCTGTATTCCTGCTGGGGGCTGACCGCCTTGGGCGGGACATGCTTTCCCGGATAATCTGCGGTGCCAAGATATCCCTTACCATAGGCTTTGTAAGTATACTCACCGCCCTTCTGGGTGGTATTCTCATAGGCGGAATATCAGGCTATATAGGAGGCATGACCGACTGGTCCATAATGAGGTTCTGCGAGGTTATCATACTGCTGCCTACTTTCTACTTCTTCCTGTTCCTCCGCTCCATACTGCCGGCCGACATAACACCGGGACAGAAGTTCTTCTTCATAACACTGATACTTGCCATACCAAGCTGGGCCGGCAGCGCCCGGGGCATAAGAAACTGGGTCCTCTCCCTTAAAAACGCCGACTACGTCACTGCCGCAAAGCTTTCGGGAGTAAAACCGCTGCAAATACTGCTGCGCCACATAATTCCTCAGATACGGAGCATCCTTATACTGGACATAACCCTGAGTGTCCCGGGCGTCATCTTAGGAGAGGCAGGACTGAGCTTCCTCAACCTTGGAATAACAGAGCCGTCAGTAAGCTGGGGAATGCTTATGAGCGCAGCAATGGACATAAATGTCCTCAAGCAGTATCCATGGGTTCTGTGGCCTGCCTTTGTCATTATCCTTACTGTATTCTGCTTCTTTACCCTGGGATACAGCCTTAAGGATGCATTTGATCCAAAGGCGCTGTAGGAGGCATGATGAAAGAGAAAATTCTGGAGATAAAGAATCTTACGACACGCTTCCACATGGTGGATAGGGATATAACTGCGGTGGACAGCCTCTCATTCGACCTGGGCTCCCATGAGATCCTGGCTATAATCGGAGAATCGGGAAGCGGCAAGAGTGTCACAAATCTTTCCATCATGAAGCTGATCGATGAGCCTGGAGAGATATCGGCCGAAAGCAGGATACTGTTCCGGGACGGCGATAAATACCTGGATTTAAACAAATTGTCCGAGAAAGAGATGGAAAGAATCCGGGGTGACAGGATATCCATGATATTCCAGGAGCCTTCGGCCTCATTCAATCCACTGTTCAGGCTGGGCAGCCAGGTGGGAGAAAGCCTGCATCTCCATGGGAAAAGGAATAAGGAAGAGGCATATCATGAAGCTCTGAAGCTTCTTGCGCAGGTCCATATACCCAATTTTTCCCTGAGGGCACAGGATTATCCTTTCCAGATGTCCGGCGGAATGCTGCAGCGTATGATGATAGCCCAGGCTTTGGCCTGCCACCCGGATATCCTTATAGCAGATGAGCCCACCACTGCTCTGGATGTGACAACCCAGGCCCAGATTCTGGGACTTTTGAAAGAGAAACAGAAAGAGACAGGTATGTCTGTCATATTCATTACCCACGACTTAGCACTGGTGGAGGATTTCTGTGACCGCATACTGATCCTTTATGCAGGCTCACTGATGGAGGAAGGAAATGCATGGGATGTGATATCAAACCCTATGCACCCTTATACCAAGGACCTGCTCCGATCCATCCCAAAACCAGGAATGTTCAAAGATAAAGACAAGCTGTTTGCAATTCCCGGCAAAGTTCCGGACCCGGGCGAGAAGATAGAGGGCTGCCCCTATGCAAAACGGTGTACCGGATGTACAGCTGAATGTCTGGCCAAAAAACCTGATATTACAGAAAAAGATGGCCGGAAAGTGAGGTGCTTCCATGCTTACAGTTAAAAATCTTGTCAAGCACTACCCTCTCAAGGCAGGCAGGTTCAGCAGCTCCCTTGAGAAAATCCACGCTCTCAACGGTGTATCTTTTACACTTGGCAGCAGGCAGACACTTGGTATAGTAGGAGAATCCGGCTGCGGTAAATCTACACTGGCCAAGGCAATCCTGGGCATAAAGCCACCTGATTCCGGCCAGATTATCCTTGATCCGCCAGATACCAGGATGCAGTATATATTCCAGGATCCATACCTTTCCCTGAACCCGAAGATGCAGGTCAAAGATATCATAACAGAGCCGATGCGGGCCGCAGATACGATAACACGATATGATGTGCCAAGGGAGGCAGAGCGTCTTCTGGAGCTGGTAGGACTGCCAAAGGACTGGGGCACCAAGTATCCCCATGAGTTCTCAGGTGGACAGCGGCAGCGTATATGCATAGGCAGGGCTATCTCATCAAAACCAGGCATAGTGATCTGCGACGAACCAGTATCATCACTGGATGTCTCAATCCAGTCCCAGATTCTGAACCTTCTGCTGGAACTGCAGGACAAGCTGAATATCTCATATATTTTCATAGCCCACAACATTGCTGTGGTGCTTTATATGAGCGATATTGTCTCTGTAATGTACGCAGGCTATATTGTTGAGAGTGCCACCCCACAGGAGCTGCATTCCAACCCTATGCACCCTTATACAAAGCTGCTTTTAAGCGTTGTACCGGAGATAGGGAGAAACAAGAGAATATTTGAGCAGAAAATCACAGGAGAGGTTCCCGATCTGATTCATATGGAACCAGGCTGTCCATTCTACGGCAGATGCCCGATGCATAAAGAAGTGTGCAGAACAGCAATACCGCAGCTGAAACCAGGAGAGAAATCAGATCACAGCTGCGCCTGCTGGTTATATCAATAGCTTCTCAGAAGCTCTGATACCTTTTTCATATCACCTGCAGAGGGAGGCTCGGTGGCAGACAGCTTATAAAGCTCCTTCTGCCATTTGAACTCCCCCATCTTATGGAAAGCCAACGGCTCTATCTTATCCACGCAGGAAAATCTGTGCAGATACTCACCCAGAGCCTTCAAGTGAGTTTCGTTCAAGGTAAGACCAGGAACAATGACATGGCGTATCCACACCTTCTTGCCGGTGCTCTGGCAGTATTCCAGATACTCCTTCTCCTGCTCCAGGATATGAGGCCTTCCTGTTATCTTCTCACAGAGAGCAGAATCAAAAGCCTTGAAATCCAGAAGCAACATATCTGCTGCATCAATAGCTTTCCTGGCCTTCTCAAGAGGAATTGCAGCTGATGTATCAACAGCTGTGTGAAGGCCTTCTTCTTTAAGTCTATCCAACAGTTCTGCTGCAAAATCAAGCTGCATAAGCGGTTCACCCCCGGAAAGGGTAACTCCGCCACCATGGTCATAGAAATTGCGGAACGGCAGAATCTTCCTTACCACATCCTCCGGTGTATACTCCTCCCCTGCATCGGACTCCCATGTATCAGGATTGTGGCAGAACATACAGCGCAGGGGACAGCCCTGGAAGAACACTACATAGCGTACTCCGGGACCGTCCACTGCTCCGAAGGACTCAAAGGAATGAATTCTTCCTGTCATCTCACATCTTCTCGTGGAATGTCCTGGAAATAACATCCAGCTGCTGTTCGCGGCTAAGCTTGATGAAGTTCACAGCATATCCCGAAACTCTGATTGTAAGCTGCGGATATTTTTCCGGATGATCCATTGCATCAATAAGGGTCTCACGGTTAAGCACATTCACATTCAGGTGCTGGCCTGTGGCAGTCATATAGCCGTCCAGCAGAGTGATGAGGTTGTCGCTCCGCTCTGCATCGCTCTTGCCCAGGGCAGACGGTGCCATGGAGAATGTGTAGGAGATACCGTCCTGACAGTGCGCCCATGGAATCTTTGCAACGCTCAAAAGGGATGCAAGAGCTCCGTTTGTATCCCGTCCATGCATCGGGTTTGCACCAGGTGCCAGAGGAACCCCCTTCTTTCTTCCGTCCGGAGTGTTTCCGGTGTTCTTTCCGTATTCCACATTTGATGTGATGGTAAGCACTGACTGTGTCGGGGTGCTGTCCCTGTACATCTTGTTCTTTCTTATATCGTTCATGAACATCTTGGCAACCATGACAGCAAGCTTGTCCACACGATCATCATTGTTTCCATATTTCGGATAATCACCTTCAATCTTGTAATCCACAGCAAGACCCTTCTCGTTCCTGATGACCTTTACCTTGGCATACTTGATGGCAGAGAGGGAGTCGGCAACTACACTGAGTCCAGCTATACCACAGGCTGTGGTACGTTTCATACGCTCGTCCATAAGTGCCATCTCCAGGGTCTCGTAGTTATACTTGTCATGCATATAGTGGATCATATAGAGAGCCTTTGTATAAACTGTTGCCAGATAGTTGGACATATACTCAAACCGGTTCATGACCTCATCATAGTCCAGATATTCGCTTGTGATAGGCTTATATGGAGGTGCCACCTGCTTTCCGGTTATCTCATCGATTCCACCATTTATAGCATACAGCAGGCACTTTGCAAGGTTTGCCCGGGCACCGAAGAACTGCATCTGCTTTCCGATACGCATCGGTGATACACAGCATGCTATTCCGTAATCATCACCCAGATCCACACGCATAAGGTCGTCGTTCTCATACTGTATGGAGCTGGTCTTTATAGAGATATTGGTTGCAAAATGCTTGAAGTTGACCGGCAGCCGTGTGCTCCAAAGAATAGTAAGGTTAGGCTCAGGAGCCGGTCCCAGGTTCTCCAGGGTGTGGAGGAACCGGTAGCTCATCTTGGTGACCATATGCCGTCCGTCAAGACCCATACCGCCTAATGATTCGGTAACCCATACAGGATCACCGGCAAAGATGTTGTCATAGTCCAGGGTACGCAGGAAGCGGACAATCCGCAGCTTCATTATGAACTGGTCAACCATCTCCTGAATCTCCTGCTCTGTGTAGCGTCCTTCCTTAAGGTCCCGCTCTGCCCAGATGTCCAGGAATGTGGATGTTCTTCCAAGGCTCATTGCAGCACCGTTCTGCTCCTTTACAGCAGCCAGGTATCCGAAATAAAGCCACTGGATAGCCTCTTTTGTATCCTTTGCAGGCTTGGATATATCAAAGCCATAGATAGCTCCCAGCTCCTTAAGCTGCTCCAAAGCCTCCATCTGCATGCTTATCTCTTCCCTCTTCCGCACTATGAAGTCGCTCATAGTCATACGGTCAAACTTTATCTTTGCCCTAAGCTTCTTCTGAAGCAGGAAATCAATTCCATACAGTGCAACACGGCGGTAGTCACCGATTATTCTTCCCCGTCCATAGGCATCGGGAAGCCCTGTGAGCAGCTTGGATGAACGTGCCGCCCTGATATCATCGGTATAAACAGAGAATACGCTCTCGTTGTGAGTTCTTCTGTATTTGAAGATCTTCTTCACCTCAGGATCCAGATGATAGCCATGCTCCTCCAGAGCCTGCTCCACCATACGCACTCCGCCGAAAGGCATGATTGCCCTCTTAAGAGGTTTTTCGGTCTGAAGACCTACAATAACTTCCAGATCCTTGTCGATATATCCTGCAGGATGAGATGTGATACCAGAGATAACCTTGGTATCGGCATCCAGCACTCTGCCCGGGGAATTGCGCTCTTTCTCCAAAAGTACACTTAATTTTTCCCACAGTTTTTTGGTCCGTTCTGTGGGGCCTGTCAGGAAAGATTCATCTCCATCATAAGGTGTATAATTTTTCTGAATGAAATCCCTTACATCAATTGTATCATTCCAGTCACCAGAAACAAAATTCATAGTTCCTCCTTGTTTTCTAACTTCAAAATAGCCGAAAAAAAAGGGGAAAGTCAAAAAAACAGTAACTATTTCTATTTATGATAAATAAACTTTATGATGTTCAAAGATAAATCAAATAGTTGAGAGGATTTCCACCAGAGAATCGTCCTCTTTAAGCATATTTTTCCTGAATTTATTCTCAAAATCCTTGGTCCGGGTGGCGACAATCTGCTTTTTTATCTTATCAGAAAGCTTTTTGTAATCAGTTTTTATCTTTTCCAGCATCTCCTGGTCAAACTGCTTCTTTCCATAGAGTAAAGCCAAAACATGGAGAGCATGGGCAAACCTAGTCTTAGGATACTCAAGGTCAAAGCGCTCAAAACGCTCCTCCACATCATCCCAGGAGATGAAATCACCTTTCTCTATTTCCTGCACCATCTGCTTCAGATCCACATTGCATACCAGATGACCGCAGACATTGGTCCATCCCCAGGTGCTCTTGGAAGCATCTATAGGAATATCGCCGTACTTATCAGGATTCACACCGGGTCTCCCAAGCCATGCAAGAACAGTGGAGACACCGTACCAGAGAAGCATCTCCTTATAGGCCTTTATTCCCTCATCTATGCCAAGAATCTGCACTTTGCGCTTTGAATTCTCCATATCATATGCAGGAATCTTCTTTTTATATGCTTTAAGAAGCTCCAGCCCCTTCTGGATCTCTTCTGCAGTATCTGGAGCCATGAACCGGTACTCTATGCTTTCGCTGCCCTTTCCAAGCCGCTTATGGAATTTCCAGTTGTTCCTGAACAGAGCATACATATTGTGGCGCCACCAGTAGGCGGGCATCACATCAAGGGTATTTTCCCTGACATTATCTGAAACCAGCGCAAAAGGAAGCTTTATATCAAGCTCGTAGGTAAAGCTGCTCTTTGCCAGCAGCGTGAAAGGGGCAAAATATGAGCAATATTTGACCGAGGTGCTGAGCCCGGCCCAGAAACCTCTTCCAGCCTCCATAGTGCCGTCATTTGCCCTGCTGTTATGGTTTGAACCCAGATTTGCACCAGAAGCTATGTTGCTCTGCCCGCCTATGCCGGCCGCAATAAGGAATGAGCTGTTGTGGTGCTGCTCGTGGAGCGGCGCAATAAAGCAGTTCTGAACCTCGCCGCAGGCAATGGTGGAATTGCATCCCACCGCACTCTGGATCACCCGGGCATACTGCTTTATGGTAACCAGCTTGTCCAGGAAACACTGCTCCACAAAGGCTCCTGACTCTATATTGACGCCGCTTCCGATATAAGCCTGCTTCACTATGGCATTGTCGCATATTGCAGTGCGGCCGGCAGCAGATGAGGCGATTACACACTCCTCCACCCTGGTGGCGCCTGATATTACCCCACGCCGCCCCAGCTTCACGCTGCGCACAGCCTTTGTGTTCTCAATGACACAGTTCTCCTCAATTACGGTATATGGTGTGGCGGCGGCCAGCTTAGCCTGGTTGAATTCTTCCAGGAACTGCTGCAGTAGTTCGTGCTCCTTGAGCCGGGTCTGCATCCATATCTCCTGCATGGTGATTCCGCCGAAGAGCACTGCCTCCCGCCCTGCCTTCTCGTTTCCTGCCCCGATTATGACTGGCTTCTTAAAAGCATCAGGATCGGATGACAGCTCTGGACAGTTGTGGATGATCACATTACGGCCTATGAGAGATTCAGAGATTGTGCTCTGGGAAAGAGAGGAATAATCGTCAATGCAGGATGAGGTTATCTGGCAGCCATATATTCCGATTGGATGAGATACTCCATGGAACTGGATGAAACCCTTCTCAAGGCGCCCGATATAAACTGTTCCATAGAATCCTGTGCCGCGGATAAGGCTTGGATCAAAAGGACGCTTTACCTGAATCTGCTTCCAGTTCTCGGCCCAGCATCCATTATTTTCAAGAATTTTTACTTCTTCATCTTTCAGCGGTGTAGAATTATTATTAAATTTTTTTAAATTAAATTTCGAAAAAATACCGCTGTCAGGATATCCGACATTAAAATAGCAATGACTGTTTTTCTTCTCTCTCATACTGTTATCCTACCATGGAATACAACTTTTTTTCCATAAAAATCTGTGACAATCACATCAACACTGTTTTCACCGGGCTTAAGCTTAATATCGGGGAATGTAAATGCCCCCTGCCGGCCATACAGCACTCTATATTCAAAGCCCTCCCGCTCCAGTGCCAGAGTCTCTCCCCTACGCTGAATTGTCCTGAATCCAAGAGTGCTCACCACCTGTCCATCCACAGAAATCTGCACCTTGCAAAGTCCCATAAGCTCCTTATCAGACATATATACACTCAGCATACCGGTCTTAGAGTCATAGGAAAGGTCCTTGACCTGCGGAAGTTCAGATTTCTTAATTTTTTCAGTCATAAGGAGCGGATTGATATAACGTTCCATCTCCAGGTCATAGACTTCAAAATGGAGGACTCCTTCTTTTGTCTTACCAAGAAGCTGACCCCGCTCCACATGGACATTCCTTGCCAGAGCCTCCGATACAGCAACACCTGAATAGATAGTAAGCATGGAATCATCATGGGCTAAGGCGATGAGATCGGAGCTATAGTAGAGAACCTCGCCGTCTTCCGAGGCAATGACATCCCGGGTCCGGATATCTATTCCCGTATTGAACTCTCCCTTGACCGCTGCTCCGAAAGAAGCAGTTATCCTGCCGTCAGGAGCCGGAGAATCAAAGGCGGTCAATAAGGATACGGTCATAATAAAACAGAAGATAAGGATCAAATTTCTCATATCACTGCTCAGTCACCCTTAAATTCCTGATGTCTTCCCTGCCGTCATACAGGGCCGAAGCAACCAGACTGCCGTTGTAAAGGAAAATGCGGATATGGTCGCCTGTCTCATCAGCCGATACAACCCAGACATACTCCTGCTCAGGGTCAAAAGCCACATCCTTCAGAGTTCCGCTGAATGACATGGAATAAAGATTGAATGTGGTCATATTCAGCACCGAAAGCCCTGCTGTGTCCTCAAAAAGCAGTATATTGCCCGAGAATGCAAGAAAAGGGGTGCGCCGCACATCATCTGCAAGGTTGATCCTGTGGGACAGATTCCAGCCCTCCTGCTTCTTCTGATACACATAGAGGCTCCTTGGATATAAGCCGGCTATAGCAGCAAGATATTCACCATCATCCGAGGCGGCAACTGCATAAATTGTCTTATATTTACTCTGAGTCATGATCTCAAGAGGTCTGCCGTCGACAAGAAGAGTTCCATCCAGAAATCCAGAGGCAATAAAGTCTTTATTGGAAAAATTGCATGTAATGATCATTCCGACAGGCTGCTGGACAGAATAAGAAGAAGGAACCCTGGGCCCAGTCTTTGTACCATGGGCCGATTGGATAAAATACCGGTCAGATCCCCCTTTTATGGGAAAAAGAAAAGAAAAGAGGAGAAAAAATAGAGGAATAAAAAGAAAAAATTTCTTTTCCATGTATCAATTTTATAATACTGGTAATATACTGTCAATGAAGGACAATAATATGAAAGACAAGGAAAAACTGATATCAGAGGCATCCAATGCCGCCCTCAGAGCCTATGCCCCTTACTCAAAGTTCCGGGTGGGAGCTGCTGTGCTTGCAGACGACGGGACAATCTACACCGGGGTGAATGTGGAGAACCGCTCCTACGGCCTTACAATCTGTGCCGAGCGGAATGCAATTGCCCATGCAGTGGCCATGGGAATGAAGTCGATAAAAGCTGTGGCAATCTATTCGCCAGATTCTGCAGATCCACTTCCTCCCTGCGGAGCCTGCCGGCAGGTAATAACAGAATTCTCTGCCCCAGATGCTGCAGTTATATGCTGTGGAAGCAAAGGTAAAGCTGTTGAGATTCCTGTTTCTGAGCTCTATCCTATGGATTCCCTGCATGATCTGAAAAAAATTTGAATTATTTTGTAACTGTTATAAGGGAGAGTTGTTTACTAAGTACAAAGCGATAAAAAACTAAAAAGTTTTCTTCCAAATAATTCAATGTTAACCTGCTGGTTCTCTCTCCTTTTCCAGCAGGTTTCTTTTTGCCTGAAATCTGAAAGACATTCAGAAAAATTAATCAAAAATTTGTAACTTGAAATTCACTGGACGGTTTGGTTTATGAAAGATGTGAAATCTTTTCATAAACCTCCTTTTATGTGTATCCTGCCGGCACCTTTTCCCCGTCTGAAGCCGGCAGGATTTTTTTTGAAACAATTTTAATCAGAAGAAAGAATAATAGCTTTTGAGAACTGGGGTATCGTTTTTCTCAAATTCAAGGGCTTCTTTTGCCAGGTCCTTGCCCAGCCGCACCCCTTCCTGGTCGTAGGAGTTTATATTCCACAGGAATCCCTGGAACATCACCTTGTTCTCGAAATGGGCAAATAGAGCTCCTAAATTCTCAGGTGTAAGCCTGTCTCCGAAGAGCAGAGAGGTGGCCCTGTTCCCAGGGAAGCATTTATTGATATCAGAGCTGGAGCGGCCGTCTGCAAATGCTGTGATTTGGGCAGCCAGGTTCGCATTCAGCTTTGCCTGCGAGCTTGAGCCTCTGTACTGTACATCAGTTCTGTACTGACTGTGCTTAAAGCCTATGAACTCAACTGGCATCTCAACCTTTCCCTGATGAAGCTGCTGGAAGAAGGAGTGCTGGCAGTCGGTTCCCACCGAGGCAAATATCACAGGACAGGTGGCATATCTTGCCGGTTTACCGTTGCTCTCCATATAAAGCTGCTGCAGGTGGAGCACAAAGGGGGCCAGGGAAGCAGAATATGGAATCACAGCCTCCACCGGGATATTCCTGATATTGACATCTATCACCTCAAGGAGGGCATCCATAAGAGCCCCGTTCTCCCCCACCTTCCCGTTCAAAGCCAGGATATCGCTGCTGTGGGCACCGGACAGGAACCGGCTGAAGATATCCTTTCCGAAAGCTGCAGAAATAAGAACACCGGCACAGGCGCTGGTGGATGAGAAACGGCCACCCACAGAATCGTCAATGTGGAATGAAGCCAGGAACTGCTTCCCGTCATCCAGCGGAGAGCCTGAGGCAGTCACAACTGCTGTCTGCTTTCTCACATCCACTGCCGGGCAGTTCTTACGTAAATATTCTTCTACAAATGCATAGTTGGTAAGGGTCTCAAGGGTAGTGCCGCTCTTGGTCACAAGAATGAACAGTGCAGTCTCCGGGTTTATTCCTGAAAGGACAGAGACAGGCTCATCCGGATCTATGTTGGATATGAACTCGGCCCTGAGTATCGGCGATACCTTCTCTGCCCGGCAGTAGCCAAGGAGCCCCTGGTAGACAGCCTTGGGACCGAGTCCTGAGCCGCCTATGCCGATCTGCACCACTGTATCAAACTTTTTACCGGTGCTGCCTCTTAAAGCACCGGAACGGATCTGGTCAGAAAAGGCAAGGAACTTTTCCTTCTCCCGGGCATAGAACTTGCCGCAGGCAGCTGATTTATCAGAGACAGGCAGACCGGAAGTCCCACGGCACAGATGGTGCATCACTGCCCGGTTCTCCCCTTTATTGGCTATGCCGCCGGCAAGGAGATCCCGGTATTTTGCTATGCACTCCTGCTCGTCTGCAAGGCTCTGGCAGAGCTCCACAAGCTCAGGGGTCATCCCTTTTCCAGCATAGCTGAAGGAAATGTTTTTCCCCGCAGGGGCAACATATTTCTCAACTGCTTCAGGAGTAAGGAGCTTCTTGAGCTCCGGTTTTCCCTTGTAATAGGCGCACAGCTTTCTGTAGGCTTCTGTTTCCGTCAGGTCAAAATAGTTCATCTCTGATAGACTTAATTCCTTTTGATAAATATAATATATCTATCGGAGTTTTTGTCAAATTAATTAAAATCTATGGGAAACAATGGGAAAAACCGTAACTTCATCTACTATCTTCTCATTCTTATAACCATCCTGTTCTGGAGTTCCACCTTTGTCTCGACAAAGATACTGCTTAATGACTTCAAGCCCATAGACCTCTTTGTATATCGTTTTATTCTTGCATACCTGCTGACTATTCCATTCTATCCCCATTTCCATAAGCCGGAGTCACTTAAGACCGAACTTCTGCAGGTTGCACTTGGAATAACTGGAGGATCTCTCTACTTCCTGGGGGAATCCTATGCCATAAAATACTCCACCCCTTCCAATGTAGCCATCATAGTGGCAACAGCCCCTCTGGCCACAATATTTCTGGCCAGCCGTTTCCTCAAGAGCGAGAAGATAACAAGACAGATAACAATAGGAGGTCTTATTGCACTGGCAGGAGTATTCATGGTGGTCTACAATGGAATTGCCATGCCATATATCCAGCCTATAAGCTGTCTGCTGGCACTTGTCTCGGTGGTATCCTGGGGCTTTTACTCCATAATTCTCAAATTGGTGGACAGCAGATATCCAACTGTCTACATAACACGGAAGACATTCTTCTGGGCAGTAGTTACTATCCTGCCCCTCTACTTCCTTACAAAGGCTCCTTTTGAACCCAGACTCTTCCTCAAGCCGGAAAACGCCTTCAATCTCCTTATGCTGGCTTTCTTTGCCTCAACCATGGCCTATTACATATGGGGAAAAGCCACACTTGCCCTGGGGGCGGCCAAGACAAACAACTTCATCTATATGATTCCCCTGTTCACCCTTATAGAGTCCTCCATAATCCTGGGGGAGCCTTTCAGCATCTTTGCGGTGCTTGGTGCAGTGCTTATCCTGAGCGGAGTTGTCATTGCCGAACTTGCCCGGAACACAAAATAAATATTTTTAAATACTATCTTGTTTTTTCCTTATAAAGCCAGTACAATAAGTCCAAACGCTATAAGAGGCAATAAGGAATATGACTTTCAAAGAGATTGTTGAGCATATCAGCTGCGAGATAATAAACAAAGGCAATGATTTTGATACAGCTGTTATTGAGAATGTTTCTGCCGGAGACATGATGAGTGAAGTTCTGGTTGGAGATGAAGATAACAGAATATTGGTTACAGCCCTTACAACTGACCAGGTGGTACGGACTGCCGACATTGTGGAAGCCCGCGGAGTGATCCTTATAAATGGCAAACGGCCCCAGACTTCCATGAAGACACTGGCAGAGGAATCTGGGCTGACCCTTATTTCCACCAAGAACAATATGTTTACTACCTGCATCGAATTGGGGAAATTGCTTGGGAAGTGTAAATAATCTTCTTTTCGTAAACGATTCTCACGAAGTTATTCTTGAGAGCATCTACACCGTCCGGGTCAAGGAGGCTATGAATGCCAACCCTATGAAGGTAGCTCCTGACGATACTATGCGCTCAGCAAAGAATATCATGAGGGATAACGGCCTTACCGGACTTCCTGTTGTGGATGGGAACAGACTGGCAGGAATCTTAAGTCTTTATGACATCATGGCCTGCTATGACAACGGCAACCTGGACGAGAAAGTAAGCAAGTACATGTCCAGGGATGTGATTCTGCTGGAAGAGGATATGCCTATATCCTTCGCCATCAACTATTTCAATAAATTCAAATTCAGACGGTTCCCGGTAATAAACAAGAACAAAGAGCTCACCGGCATGATAACGGCCCGTGACCTTACTGCCGCCATGCTGAACAATATCAACAAACAGCTGCAGAAATATGACAAGCTCAATATGCGCTTAAGCGACCCAGACCCTTCCGATATAAGACCTGATACAGTTATCTATCGTCAGTTCATAGTCCACAAGTACGACTTTGAGAATGCCGGAAAGGTAACCTCCGAGATCAAGAAGATCCTTAAGGAACGGGGAATAAAGCAGAGTATAATCCGACGTGTCTCCATAGCGGCCTATGAGCTGGAGATAAACCTGGTTGTCCATTCCGACGGCGGTGTCCTTATATTCCAGCTTCTGCCCGATGCAATAATGATAAAGACCCAGGACAAGGGCCCCGGCATACCAGACCTGGAGAAAGCTCTCACCGACGGCTTCTCCACAGCCAGCGAATGGATACGGTCCCAGGGCTTCGGCGCAGGAATGGGCCTTCCGAATGTAAAGAGAGTCAGCAATGACTTCCAAATAGCTTCCGACGTTACAGGTACGGAAGTAAAAATAAAAATCAATTTAGGGAACGAAGAAGATGAAAGTAAGTGATTTAGAAGCACTGGGTTATACCAGAGAGACAAAGAATGAGATGGAAGATTTTGAAATCAAGGCTGGATACACCGGCGACCTCTTGAGCGATGTCATGGCAAATGCCCCATCCGATTCCATCCTTATCACCATCCAGGCACACAAGAACACTATTGCAGTGGCTACACTGGCTGGAATCAGGGCTATACTGGTCTGCAACAAGCGTGCTATCCCTTCAGACATGATCGAAGCTGCCAACGATAACGACGTAGCTCTCTTCAAGACAGCCGAGACCCAGTTTGAGGCATCTGCAAAAGTTGCTGAAAAAATGAAGGACTGATGCTGGTCAGAGCCGATTTCCATATTCATTCCTGTGTATCCCCATGTGCCTCGCTGGAGATGTCACCTGCCGCCATTGCGGAAAAGGCAAAGGAGAAAGGACTTGACCTGGTGGCCCTCACCGACCACAACACAGCCCTGAACTGCCCTGCATTCAAGGCAAACTGCGCCCAGCAGGGACTCTGGAGCCTCTACGGCATGGAGGTTACCTCCAGCGAGGAAGCACACCTTGTCTGCCTGTTCGAAGATGTGGAGACAGCACTTGAATTCTCCGAATTTGTCTATAAATATATGCCTGATATTGAGAACAAGCCCGAAGTCTTCGGCGATCAGGTCTATGTGGACGAAAATGAGGAGATTCTTGGGGAAGTCGAGAAGTACCTGGGCAACGCCAGCGGCCTTTCCATAGATGATGTCCGGGAAGAGGTATTCTTCCGCAACGGTCTTTTTATCCCGGCCCATGTGGACAAGCCTGTCTTTTCCATAGTATCACAGCTGGGGTTCCTCCCCGATGCCGCATATACTGCCATCGAGGTATTCAATCCGGCCAATGCCAAGGACTATGCAAAATACCCTGTCATATCTGACTCCGATGCCCACTACCTTGATGATGTGGCAAAGAAGCAGCTCTACATTGATGTAGAGGAAAAGAGTTTTGCCTGCCTGAGGGACAGCCTTCAGAACAATAAAATATTGTTAAAATAAGTACTTATTTATTTTTATAGACACAGCTGCTCTTTTTCTATATAATTAGGAATGATTCTTATTTATGAGAATAAATTCACATAAAGGAGCATTATATATGCAGAGATTTACTAATCCAAGAGACATTTACCATGGTAAGGGAGCGCTTGAGGCGCTTAAGACACTGGAAGGAAAAAGAGCTATCATCTGTGTCGGCGGCGGAAGCATGAAGAAATTCGGGTTCCTGGACCGGGCACAGAAATATCTGGAAGAAGCTGGAATGAAGGTTACCCTCTTCGAGGGAATCGAGCCTGATCCATCAGTAGATACAGTAATGAAAGGCGCTGCAGTTATGCAGGAGTTCAAGCCTGACTGGATTGTGGCAATCGGCGGAGGCTCCCCTATCGATGCCGCAAAGGCAATGTGGATTAAATATGAGTATCCAGAGACAACATTCGAGGATATGTGCAAGGTATTCGGCCTGCCGAAGCTGCGCACAAAGGCTAAGTTCTGCGCTGTATCATCCACTTCCGGAACAGCTACAGAAGTTACAGCATTCTCAATCATCACCGACTACCAGAAAGGTATCAAATACCCTATCGCAGACTTCCAGATAACTCCGGATGTTGCAATTGTAGACCCTGATCTGGCAGAGACTATGCCAAAGAAACTGGTTGCCCACACAGGAATGGATGCTCTTACACACGCAATCGAGGCTTATGTATCCACAGTCCACAGCGACTTTACCGACGCACCTGCAATCCATGCCATCGAGATGATCCAGAGAGATCTGGTTGACTCCTACAACGGCGACATGAAGGCTCGGGACAACATGCACAGCGCACAGTGTCTTGCCGGAATCGCATTCTCCTCCGGACTTCTGGGAATTGTACACTCCATGGCCCACAAGACAGGAGCTGTCTTTGCAGACCTGGGAGCACACATCATCCATGGTGCGGCAAACGCAATGTACCTGCCTAAGGTTATTGCTTACAATGCAAAGAACCCTGAGGCAAAGAAGCGCTATGGCGTAATCGCAGACTACATGAAGCTGGGCGGAAAGAATGACGATGAGAAGGTAGCAGCCCTCATCAAATACATCAGAGGTTTCAACGACAAGCTGAACATCCCTCACTGCATCAAGAACTACGGCGCAGACAGCTACCCTGTCGAGCAGGGCTTTGTTCCTGAGGATGTATTCCTCAAGAGACTTCCTGATATTGCAAAGAACGCTCTTCTGGATGCCTGCACAGGTTCAAACCCAAGACAGCCTAACCAGGCAGAGATGGAAAAGCTTCTCAAGTGCTGCTACTACGACACAGAAGTAGATTTCTGATATGGAACTGAGAGATAAGAAAGGACTGACGGAGGAGGAATTTCTCCGTCAGTATAATTCTGACAAGTATCCAAAGCCTTCTCTTACTGCAGACAATGTGCTGTTTTCTGTCAGCAGAGAGTTTGGACTTGAGGTTCTGCTCATCCAGAGAAAAGGGCATCCTTTCATGACCCGCTGGGCATTCCCGGGCGGTTTTGCCGACAAAGGCGAGACTCTGGCCCAGACTGCTTCCCGGGAGCTTCAGGAGGAGACAGGCCTTACTGGAGTGAGCTCTGCCCTTCTGGGGGTCTACAGCGCACCTGGACGGGATCCGAGGGGCTGGGTGGTATCTGCCGCCTACTACACTGTGGTAGACAGGAGCAAGCTTGAAGTAAAGGCAGGAGATGATGCTTCGGATGCAGAATGGTTTTCAGTGTCCTTCTCTGATAAAGGGCTTGAGACTGTAGAGAACAGCACCATAAAGCTGAAAAAGGACAGCAGGGGCTGTTTCCTGGCTTTTGACCACGATCAGATATTACTTGATGGCTGCAGGGCTGTGTCAAAGATTTTTCCAAAAATAAGTTGACACAAAGTCCCTATTTAATTAATATACAACCATCATTCCCCTGTAGCTCAGCCGGTAGAGCGGGTGGCTGTTAACCACTAGGTCGGCAGTTCGAGTCTGTCCGGGGGAGAAAAAGGCTGCAGCAATGCAGCCTTAATTTTTTATTTATAAATTGGGGTGGGATTCCTAGGAATCTCTGAGATTATACCCTTTGACCTGATCCAGGTAATGCTGGCGTAGGAAAACCGTACCATCTCCACCCCTTTTCCGGAGGTAGTATGAAAAAGATTCTGGTTTCAGTTTTGTGTCTCATCTGTGCAGCATCAGCATTTGCCGGCGCTTCCAAGGAAAAGGCTTCTTCTGATGCACCTGTACTTGTGGTCTATGCCACAGACTCCTTCCTTTCCGAATGGGGACCCGCCCCTGTGGTTTTTCCCAAGTTTGAGGAAAAGTTCGGAATCAAGATTGAGCAACGCCAGGGAGGCAGTGCAGGCGAGATTGTTAATCTGGCAATAATGGAGAAAGGAAAGACAGGAGCCGACATCATAATCGGAGTTGACAACAACCTTCTCTCCACCGTTCTCAAGAACGACTTGTTTGTTCCTTACAAACCTGCCGGAATAAAGAATGTCAAGAAAGAGCTTATCTTTGACAGCAGCTATCATGTGATCCCTTACGATTACAGCTTCTTCGCATTAGTATATGACAGCAACAGGATAAAGAATCCGCCGAAGAACCTGGATGATCTTCTCGACCCTAAATATAAGAAATCCCTTATCATCATGGACCCCAGGACATCAAGCCCCGGGCTGGGATTCCTTATGTGGACTGTCAAGTGCAAGGGAGAAGGCTACAAGGAGTACTGGAAGAAACTTATGCCTAACGTGCTTACTGTATCTTCCAGCTGGAGCTCCGGCTACGGCCTTTTCACCAGCGGCGAGGCCCCTATGGTCACAAGCTACACTACAAGCCCTGCCTACCATGTGGAATATGATAAGGACGAGCATATAAAGACTGTGCTCTTTGAGGAAGGCAACTATATGCAGACCGAAGGAATGGGAATTCTTAAGGATGCCCCCCACATGGATGCGGCAAAGAAGTTCATGGACTTTGTCCTGACCGAGGATTTCCAGAATGAATTGGCTCTTACCAACTGGATGTACCCTGTCATAGAGACAAAGCTGCCAGACTCTTATAAGAGTGCTCCTGTCTCTGACAGACCGCTTCTGCTCAAGGCAGATGAAATAGATAAGAATCTTGACAGCTGGCTTAACGGCTGGCTCGAGAGCACTATGGCTAAATGAAAGAGAATAGACTTTTACTCCTGCTGCTGTTCATAGTCCCATTCCTGCTTCTGCTGGTCTTCTTCTATGTGCCGGTGATCAATGTATTCATCACCGGTTTTTCCAAGGAGGGGCTTAAATCTGTACTGACTGACAGCTACTGCAGGAGCATATGCCTTTTCTCGCTGAAGCAGGGTGTACTGAGCACCCTGCTCTCTGCCGCAATAGGCTTTCCTGGGGCATATATACTGGCCCGGTATACATTCCGGGGGAAGAACTTCATAAAGGCTCTTATAACAGTGCCCTATGTGCTGCCCACTATCGCGGCAGTGCTGGGAATTGTCCTTTTGATAGGTAACAACGGTATCATCAACCGGGCCCTCATGGCCCTGTCGGGCGCAGAACAGCCGCCACTGCGCCTGCTCTACAGCATGAAGGCCATACTCATAGCCCACACCTTCTACAACATCCCGCTCTTTATACGATTTGTATATCCGGTGTGGGAGAATATACCTGTATCTCTCTACGAGGCAGGCAAAAGCCTGGGAGCAGGCAGGTGGCGGCTGTTCAGGACAGTCACCTGTCCTTGGCTGCTGTGTGCCATAACAGCAGCCTGCGCCCTTATATTTGTACTCTGCTTCATGAGTTTCTCCATAGTGCTGGTGCTGGGAGGAGGTCCTCAGTACTCAACAATGGAGGTGGAGATATACAAGCTTGCCCGCACCACATCCAATATTACAAAAGCCTGTGCGCTGGGAGGCATAGAATCCCTTATAACCCTGCTTTTCATCGCAGTATATACTGCCGCAGGGCATCAGAAGAGCAGCTATCCGGCCCCTGCAGGAAAGCACGGAACTGTGCCGGCAAAAAAGCTTTCATTGCATCACTTCCCTGCTCTCCTCTACATATTTTTCCTGATTCTCTATATTGCCATGCCTATGGTGACCATTGCCCTGAATTCCCTGACAGGAAAAAGCGGATGGGGAAAGGAAAACAGCCTTACTTTAAAATGGTACCGGGCCTTTACACAGCCGGTCATGTACAACCCGGTGCTTAACACTATATTAATAGCTGTCGCCACCGTGATATGTGCAATAATACTTTCCCTGATCATCTCTGCTGTAATATCCAGATGGCCCAAGGGAGCATTCCTGATTCAGATTTTCTTCTTTGCATCATTAGGAATCTCCTCCATATTGCTTTCTCTGGGTTTTATGCTGACCATATCCAAGCTGGGCTTCAGGCCCAACGGGAAGCTGCTCCTTATCGCTGTCCACACAGCGGCAGTCCTCCCCTTCACCATAAAAGCCATATCCCTGTTCTACAGCAGGATAAACAGAAGGTGCATAGAGTGTGCCAAAAGTCTTGGGGCAAGACCGCTGCGGATTCTATGGACAGTAAAGCTGCCGATGATAAAGAACGGTATATTCACAGCCGGCATATTTGCCTTTGCAGTATCGGCCGGAGAGGTCAACGGAGCCCTTATGCTTGCTCCTGAGGGCTTTACCACCATGCCTGTGGCAATCTACCGCCTTATAGGAGCATACAGGTTCTACCAGGCCTGTGCCATGGGAACTGTGCTTCTTCTGATATGCATTGCAGCCTTCTATGCAATTGACCGGCTGGGAGAGATAAGCCTATGAAACTGAAACTGGAGAATATAAAGAAGAGCTATGGGGCATTCACCCTGAATGCAGACCTGGAGCTTAAAGAGGGAGAATTTCACACTTTTCTGGGGCCTTCCGGTTGCGGAAAGACTACCCTGCTTCGTATAATCGCAGGGTTCACTGCCCCCGATTCCGGCCGCATATACCTTGATGGCAAAGACATAACTGAAATGCCATCCGAAAAGCGCAACATATCCATAGTCTTTCAGGATTACGCCCTCTTCCCCAATATGACAGTGGCAAAAAACATCAGTTATGGCCCGGAGACCCGTCACTGGCCAAAAGAGAGGATTAAGTCCAGGACAAAAGAACTGCTGGAGGCAATTGCACTTCCGGGGTACGGGAAGCGGAAACCAGACACCCTCTCCGGAGGCGAGAAACAGCGGGTTGCCCTGGCC
>Ga0256405_10002097_pt1 | contig 48595 bp, 61 predicted proteins | sample RumenRJG_02DNA_FD_189096 | JGI IMG/M metagenome (GOLD analysis project Ga0256405, IMG submission 189096) | Bovine rumen microbial communities from Lethbridge, Alberta, Canada - RJG_02 | ecosystem: Host-associated > Mammals > Digestive system > Stomach > Rumen | place: Canada: Alberta...
AAACTTATATCGGGCACTCCGGCTGGATAATAAGGCCAGCCTTTTTAGTGTACGCAAAAATGAAGGATTAAGATATTTATAAAAAACCTGCTCAAAAGCACTTGACTTTTGTTAGCAGGTTTTTTTACCCTATTTACAAACATGCTGAATAGTGGTATTTTTTCTTTTATCTGAAATCTTGCCCGATCTGGGCAAGGCAAGTAGTCAAAAGCTACTTGGTATTTTCCACTTTTTTATTATTCTCAAAAGGGGGGATCATTATGCCTCGTATGGCAAGAACTAAAAGTATCACCGGTTATATGCATATCATAGTGCGTGGTATAGGTAGGCAGATATTGTTTGAAGAAACAAGAGACTACGAACGATACCTGGACAAATTGGAACAGTATTGTCTGGAGACAGATGTCAAGGTGTGCGCCTACTGTTTGATGGAAAACCACGTTCATTTACTGGTCAATGGTGAGCTTGCATCGATCATTCTTTTGATGAAAAAACTTGGGGTGAGTTATTCCGGGTACTATAACAGGAAGTATGACAGGATTGGGCATCTATTTCAGGACAGATACAGAAGTGAGCCGGTTGAAAAGGAAAGATATCTTTTGACAGTTTTTAGGTATATCCTGCAAAACCCCCAGAAAGCAGCAATATGTGCGGCTTCCGATTATCCATGGAGCAGTTACCGGTGTTATGAAGAACCGCCGGATTTTATGGATTTATCTGTCATAAGGGGTCTTTTGGGAGACAGGAGGCAGTTTGAAAGATTCATCAACTCAGAATCTCAGGACAGCTGTCTGGAATATGCTGAAATAAAACACGATGATGAGTGGGCGAAACAGGAACTTATCAATTGTCTTGGCATACCTGAAGGAATGAAGCTTCAGAGCGCCGGAAAAAAAGAAAGAACAGAGGCATTGATCAAATTGAAGAATTGCGGATTGACAATACGTCAGATAGAGAGGCTAACGGGAATAGGCAGAAACATCGTTCAGAAAGCGGGAAATTAAGAAATATAATGTCGAAGAGAAGTCAGCGAGAACCGTCCCCGCTGACTTCCTATTGACTTACAGTGCCTCTTTAAGGACGGAGAGGTTGTTCTCCATTACGGAAAGATATGAGGTGCCGTTTGCGACATCTTTTGAGGTGGTCGACTGCATTGAGTCCATGGTAAGGATCTTCTGATCCTTTGACTGCGTGTTCCGGACGATCGTCTCAGCGATCTTGTGATCTGCACCCTCGATGGTCATGACGGCCGGAAGACCCAGCTCATCTACCTTCTGTGAAAGGAAGGTTATGGTCTCGAAGCTGGCCTCTGTCTCCGCTGAACATCCGACAAAAGCAGCATAGTATTCCAGACCGTAATCATCGGTCAGATACCTGAAGGGGAACCGGTCTCCGAAGAGAAGAGTATTGAACGATGCATTGCTTACAGCAGAACTGTACTCCTTATCGAGGGCGTTCAGCTTATCGATATAAGCAGTTGTATTGTTCTTGTAATCTTCTGCGCTGCCGGGATCTATCCGGATGATGGCATCGGATATACTCTGCACCAGAGTCGAAGCATTCCTCAGAGACAGCCAGACGTGCTCATCATATTCAGGCTCGCCTTCTTCATGCTCATGTTCATGTTCATCTTCATCCCCGGCGTCTTCGTGCTCGTGTTTATCTTCATCTTCTTCCTGCATGCCTTCGACTACCTCTTCCTCCTTTACGGAGCTGCCCAGCACTTCAAGCAGATTGATCGCGACCATATCCTGATTGGTTGCCTCCTGAAGGGCGTTTTCGACCCATTTGTCGGACTCGCCGCCGACGTATATGAAAAGATCGCAGTCTGATATCTTAAGGATATCGTCTGCCGTAGGCTGATAGCTGTGCATATCCACACCATTGTCGAGGAGCATGGTCACCTCGGCTTTATCTGCATGGTCGCCGAGGATACTCATTACCCAGTCATATTCAGGGAAGATCGTGGTAACGATCTTTATCTTGCCGGTTTCTTTCCCGTCCCCGGCATTTTTCGTTTCACAGGCACAGAGACTGCATACGATAAGAGCAGTAAGAAATATAAAATATATGTTTTTTTTCACAGTATTACCTCCGTAAATAATCTGTAACGCTAAAAATACTTAGGGGGCTTAATCATTCAGACGGACTTTTCTTGAGATGAGTGTCTCCTGCAAGAAGAAAAGATCAAAGCGATGAGCTATATACAGCATGAACACAATGGGAATGACCGCAGCCGATAAAGGGGCGATCCATTCTCCGATCTGATGGAGAGTGTTCACGCATTGAATGATAAGTTCGCAGATGGGGCAGTCTTCTCCGGTACACTCGTGGTTTGTCTCAAAAGCGATGAAGAAGGCAGAAGACAGCACGATAAAAAGCATCAGCATCCCAAAGATGACTGACGCGATCCTCTTATGCATTGATGTTCCCGCTGAATCCGACATTGCCGTTTCTCCTCGTCTTTGCTGACTGAATCCGAACGTCATGAATAATGTGTGTTAATAATTGCAGAGGAAGCATAGCACTTTGTCTCTCGCTTGTCGAGAGATCACTCGGGGAAGACGAGCCAGGACGAGCCGGAGATAAGTCAACAAGAACCATCCCTGCTGACTCTGACTCGGCCGGAGATAAGTCAACGAGAACCGTCCCCGCTGACTCGGAGGGTGTCCAGGGCGTGGATAAGGGATGATGTGAGGGCGGGACGGCTGTTTGCGGTGCCGGTTTCCAGATCAAGGGAAGTCATTTCGCTGTCCGGCGCGAGATCCTCTGCTGTCTGGTGGACATTGATACCGATGCCGACAACCAAGGCACGGAACATCCCGCTCTCCATTTCCATATCTGTCTGAGTCAGGATGCCGCAGAGCTTTTTTCCGTTCACGAAAAGCCCGTTACCGCTGACCTTTGGCGAGACATTTGTGAGGTCCTTTATTACATCGCAGACAGAGCGGGCGACACAGCGGGTGATGGAGTGCCAGTCTGTGACCAGAGCGGACTCTCCCGCTGAGATGTCGGGACGTATGAGATAGGAGAGGTATATCCCGAGACCATCCGGCGAAGCAAAGCGCTTTCCTGTACGTCCTCTTCCGGCGGTCTGAGCCTCGGCGATCACCACCTGTCCGTCAGGTGCATCCTCCTGGGCCATCTCCATAAGATAGCTGTTGGTGGAGGAGGTTGATGTAAGGCATATCACCCGGTCCATGCGCTCAGGGGTGAGAACGGATAGAAGAGTGCCGTTATTTAGGGCATCAGGTAATACGGAGAGCCTGTACCCACGGTTCGTGACGGAGTCTATCGAGTAGCCTTCATCTCTGAGACCGCGGACAGCGGTGCTAACAGCTGCACGGCTGATCCCCATACTCCTGCTTGCCTCTTCTCCCGATATGAAATTACCTCCTGCCCGCATCAAGAGAGCAAGGAACTTTTCTCTGGTGGAATAAGACATAGGATACGTAAGAATATGGCTTATGTCGTGCCTCGTAAGTCCTCATGATCGAAGTGCAGCAGGTTTGCCTTAAGCAGAACGCCGCGCAGCATGGTGCCGAAGAATCCGGCCAGGATGATCTTCAGGACAGCCGTGGGAATGAAGGGGATCACGCAGGCAGTCAATGCCGCTGCGAGAGAGCTCTTGGCAGCGAATATGAACCAGACGGTGCCGACAGCATAGTTTGCCACGGCTCCCAGCACAAGCCACAGCCAGAGCAGCGGGCTTTTCACTGATTTCTTAGCGCCAAGACCTGCGAGAAACGCCATCAGCGGGAAGGAGATGATGAAGCCTCCCGTCACTCCTAGGACTATGCCCAGTCCTCCTGAAAAATTCGCGAAGACCGGAACACCTACTGCGCCCAGAAGGACGTAGACCGCAGTGGCAAGTGTACCACGTCTGCAGCCCAGAACAAGCCCGGCCAAAGGGACGGCGAAGGTCTGGAGTGTCAGGGGTACGCCTCCGGGAAGAGGTATGCTGATCTGCGCCAGTACGGCTATCAAAGCCGTAAACAAGGCGATGTGACATATATCCTGAACGTAAAGTGTAGATCTGTTTGTTTTCATAATGTGCCTCCTGTTATCGATTGCATTAAGAAGTAGTGTAAGAGCCAAAAGGAAGATTGTCAACCCGGAATCAGAAAAGGTTTACAATTCGGCAAAAATGATCATCAACAGATGAGGGATGCTTGACACGGAATGGTTTAAAGGGTACTCTTTTTGAACGGAGGTTAGAGCAATCTAACAGATGTGAGATATAAAGAATGATAGTTCGTCAGATAAAATCTCAATCAAAGAGCGGAAGGAGAAATGTATCATGAAACTGAAAGGGGTAGGGTTATTTGCACTTGGAACTCTGTTCGGACTCGAAGGGATCAAGCTGCTTTCATCAAAGGATGCAAAAAAGGTGTATGCTCACTGTACCGCCGGAGTACTTAGGGCGAAGGACTGCGTGCTCGGCCAGGCCACCACTCTTCAGGAGAACTGCACAGATATCTATGAAGAAGCCAAGGTGATCAATGAAGAAAGAGCTCAGAAGGAAGCAGAAGCCGAAGAATGAGATTTGCGATCAGGCATGAGATAAAGAACAGGATCCGCGTTCATCTTCCCATGGATCATCTGAGCTTCAGAGAGGCAGATACTCTGGAGTATTATCTCAGATCTTTTGAAGAGGTGACTGAAGTCCGTGTATATGAACGGACAGCGGATGCTGCGGTGCGCTATACAGGTGAGCGGTCCGGGATCATCGCTATATTCAGGGAGTTTTCTTTTGACGACATACAGGTGCCGGAGCGGGTGTTTGAGAGCTCAGGCAGGGAGATGGCCTCAAGGTACTACGATAAGATAGCGACGACCGTGATCATTCACTATGCAAAACGTCTCATCCTGCCGTTTTATATCAGAAGGGTGCTGGATACGGTAAAACTGGTCAGGTACATCTGGCGCGGTCTCAGGACTATAAGGAACAGGCAGCTTCAGGTGGAACTGCTGGATGCCATGGCTGTGACAGCGGCAGTGCTCACAGAAGACTACGACACGGCTTCGAATGTGATGTTCCTGCTGAGGATCGGCGACACTCTGGAGGAGTGGACGCATAAGCGCTCTGTAGATGATCTCGCCAGAAGAATGTCATTGAACATCGACAAAGTATGGCTGCTTACGGATGACGGCGAGATCCAGACTGATTCATCACTGATCGGATGCGGCGACAAGGTAGTCGTTAGAATGGGAAACATGATACCCTTCGATGGGGAGGTGGTCTCGGGGGAGGCCATGATAAACCAGGCATCCATGACGGGGGAAGCCGAGGCTGTCCGCAAAGTGAACGGCATGAGTGTATTTGCGGGAACCGTAGTGGAGGAAGGAGAACTGACTGTCAGGGTGACTCAGACAGGAGGGAACGGACGCTTTGACAGGATAGTAAAGATGATCGAAGAGTCCGAAAGACTGAAGTCTTCCCTTGAGAGCAAGGCGGAGAGGCTGGCAGACAGGCTCGTGCCTTATACTCTTCTTGCTGCAGGTCTGACATGGGCCGTAAGCCGTAGCATACCCAAGGCTGTAGCTGTACTTATGGTCGATTATTCATGTGCCTTAAAGATGGCCATGCCCATATCGGTGCTCTCTGCGATAAAGGAAGCAGCCGAATACGACATAACCGTAAAGGGCGGGAGATTCCTTGAGGCTGTGGCCGATGCGGATACGATAGTCTTCGACAAGACCGGGACGATCACGAAGGCAAAACCGACTGTGGTTAGGCTGGTATCGTTCTGCGATGAGACGGAGGACGAGCTTTTGAGGCAGGCGGCCTGTCTGGAGGAGCACTTCCCTCATTCTGTCGCCAGGGCGGTCGTAGAGTGCGCGGCCGATAAAGGTCTGCTGCATGATGAGCTTCATACGAATGTGGAATATATCGTAGCACATGGCATCGCATCGGAGATCGGCGATGAAAGAGCGGTCATTGGCAGCTATCATTTCGTATTTGAGGATGAGGGAGTGAAGATACCGGACGAGAGAAAAGAGATGTTTGACTCGTTGCCGGATGAGTACTCTCATCTCTATTTTGCAAAAGACGGGAAGCTGTCGGCGTGTATTCTGATAGAGGATCCGATGAGAAAAGAAACGCTCGGGGTCGTAAACAGGCTGAGGGAGAGCGGGTTCAGACATATCGTCATGATGACGGGTGACAGTGAGAAAACAGCAGCCAGGATCGCTGCAGAGGCGGGGATCACGGAATACTATGCAGAGGTACTTCCCGAGGACAAGGCAAAGTATGTGGAGAAGGCTAAGCTGGAAGGACATCGTGTGATCATGGTGGGTGACGGCATCAATGATTCACTGGCACTGTCTGCGTCTGATGCCGGCATAGCCATAAGCGACGGAGCAGAAATAGCCAGGCAGATAGCGGATATCACCATAAGCTCCGACAGCCTGGAAAGTATAGTGATATTAAAGGACATCAGTACACGACTGATGAAACGGATAAGGTTCAATTACAGGACCATAGTAGGCTTCAATACGGCACTTATAGGACTTGGTATAGCGGGTATCATACCCCCGGCAACATCGGCCATGCTGCACAACGGGTCTACAGTCGCACTGGGACTGAACAGCATGACAGATCTTCTGCCCGACAGAGTGTCCCAAACCCATAACAAAGAATAGACATGAAGCTGAGTAACAAATGAGGACTTAAGTCAGGTAAGTCATGCACAAGAGTTAGTCACAACTAACAACAATCAAGATCAGGAGGGGAAGACAATGGAGTTGAAATTCGGAGATGTACAGGAGACGGCACTGATCCCGCTGGCGATAAAGGCAAGCGAGACGGCAAGGCCAAATGCAAGGATCAAGGATCACAAGGCGAAGGAGATCATAGATGCTCTGGGAGTGGATGTGAGTAAATTCGATCCGTTCATGTCTCACGAAGGCGTGGTGGCGAGGACCATAATGTTCCGCGATGAGCTTAAGCGTCTTATCAAAAAGTACCCGGAGGCCCTGTGCATTAATCTCGGATGCGGGTTTGATGACAAGTTTTCTCAGGTAGACAACGGGAAGATAACATGGTTTGATGTGGATCTTCCGGACCAGATCGAAGTAAGGCGCAAGGTGTATCAGGACAGAGATCGCTGCACCATGCTGGACGGAAGCGCACTTGACGGTGAATGGACAAAGAAGCTTCCCAAAAGCGATATGACCATAATCGTCATGGAGGGCGTACTGGAATACTTCTCAAGGTCGCAGGTCAAGACCTGCCTTAACATGCTCTGTGACAGCTTCCCTACAGGATATCTGCTGGCTGAGCTGCATTCTCCGTTCCTTGAGAAGCACGGGAGTCATCATGATGCAGTGAAGAATACAAATGCCACATTCGGATGGGGTACGAAGTCCGGAAGAGAGTATCTTGAACTGGAGCCCCGTCTGTCTTTTGTATCCGAGAGGAGCTACAACGAGGAAATGAAGAAGTACTCCATACGTGGAAAGATCTTTGCCATCATAGGGAAGAATCTCAACAACAGACTCGCTGTATTCAGATGGAAATAGGTATTCATTGATCGTACTCCCTGTGATCGACCGGGCAGTCGGAAGTTGAACCGACTGTCCGGTCTTTTTGTGTCAAAAAACAGAAAAAATCGACTACGAGTCGAAAAAACCGTTGACATCCGGAAAAATACGTCGTATCATAAAACCGACCGATAGTCGAGAAAGGAGAAGATGCATGAAAAAAGGAGAGAAGAGAAAGACTGAGCTGCTTGGCATCGCATACAGGATGTTCCTGTCGAAGGGATACGGGAATACCAGTGTGGATGAGATCATAGACGAGGCGGGAATAGCAAAAGGCACGTTTTACTATTACTTTGAGACCAAGGAGCAGATGCTGGAGGAAGTGATAGATATGATGCTTGAAGCTGAGGAGGAGAAGGCCAGGGGTATCATACAGTCCGATATCCCGGTGGCAGAGAAGGTGGTCGGTGTCATAGCTTCGTTCCGTCCGGAGGAAAGCGAAGAGCCTATAAAGGAGGCTCTCCACGAGACACAGAATATCATCATGCATGAGAAGATCAATCAGAAGCTGATGGACCGTATAGTCCCGCTGCTGACGGAGGTGACAGGGCAGGGCGTCAGAGAAGGGCTGTTCAGGTGCGGTGAGCTTCCGGAGAGGGTGAAGGAGATAGTGATACTGTCGAATGAGCTGTTCGACGGACCGCATCATACAAGGGTGGAGGCTGATGTCTTCATAGATACGGTCGAGAGGATCCTTTATGCAAAGCCCGGGTCCATGAGTTTCGTAAGACAGCTGCTCGGTGAATAAGGAGGATATGATAATGGAACATTATACATACAGGCCGGTAAGATTCTATCTGACCGTATTTGCATTTACCTGGGGATTCTGGATCGTCTCCCTGTTGTTTAAGGATACTCCGCTCATGTTCGTCTTCATGCTCCTGGGGCTTATGGCTCCGGCTGTGACTGCGATCGTAACGATCCTTGCCTCAAAGAACAGGATGCTGAAGGAAGACCTGAAACGGAAGCTTGTGGGTTGCTACAGGATCAGACCCGGATATATCGCTGTGGCGGTTGCGATATTCGGTGTGGTGGTGGCCATATCCATCGGTATATCCGTGCTTTTCGGAGGAGATCCCGGACAGTTCTCTTTCACCGAAGATTTCTCGTTTTCCATAGGCGGCACATCAGCGCTGCTCACAATGGTACTGGCTTCATTTATCGAGGAGATGGGATGGCGAGGCTACGGCGAGGACTCCGTGGGACAGTATCACAACTGGTTCTGGGAGTCGATCATTTTCGCTGTTATCTGGGCCTGCTGGCATCTGCCGCTGTTTCTTATACCAGGCATCTATCAGTACACACTGACCCTTCTGGGCCCTGCTTATATCATCAATTTCCTGGTGAGCACGATACCCATCGACTTCATACAGACATGGCTTTATGTGAAGAACAGGCGCAGTATGCTGGCCACGATCATCTTTCATCTGTTCATCAATATATTCCAGGAAAAGGTGGCAATGACACCGGAGACGAAGATCATTGAGACGGCAGTCTTTTTCGTGGCATCGGCGGTCATAGTCATCGTGAACAGGGATATGTTCTTTGAGAGGGATCACATAGGCAGGCTTCTGGAGATACAGCTGGAAGAGGATGGAAGAGATGAAAAGTAACTTCAGGAAATTCCTGCTGCTTTGGAGCGGCGAGCTCATATCATCTGTCGGCGGCGGTCTGACGAGCTTCGGGCTGGGAGTATACATATTCAACAGGACAGGGAGCGCAGCCGGGATGGCTATGGTGACGCTTTTCGGATTCCTCCCCACCTTCCTGCTGGGAGTGCCGGCGGGAGTCCTGGCAGACAGATATGACAGGCGGCTTCTGATGATGATAGGGGACGGATTCTCCGCACTGGGGGTCATATACATCCTGATCTGCATGATGCGGGGTGAAGCCACTCTTACACAGATCTGCGCGGGAGTGCTGATAAGTGCGGTCTTCTCGGCCCTGCTTGAGCCTTCGTACAGAGCGACGATCACAGACCTCCTGACGGAAGAGGAGTACTCGAAGGCCGGTGGGCTCGTATCTCTTGCAGGGAGTGCCAGGTATCTTTTATCCCCGCTCATCGCAGGGATGCTCCTGACAGTGAGTGATGTCAGGCTTCTGCTGGTGATCGATATCTGTACATTCTTTCTGACAGTGATATGCGTATCGATCGTAAGAGGCTCCGTACAGGCAAAGGAGGCGCAGGGATCAGAGCCGCTTCTGAAGAGCCTGGCTGACGGCTGGAGAGTGATATGCGGTAAGAGAGGTGTCCTGATACTGGTGTTGGTGTCCGCCCTCATCACGCTCTTCATGGGAATGTTCCAGATACTGGCAGAGCCTTTCATACTGTCAGCGTATGATGCGGCGACACTGGGGATAGCCGAGACGATCTGTGCCTGCGGTATGCTCTTCACCGCTCTGTATCTCGGTATATGGGGGATCAAAAAAGGTTTTTCGTACATCCTGGGTATATCCCTGGCTTTTGCCGGAGTGTTCATTTTCTTTTTCGGCATGTCACAGTCGATCACAGCCATATGCTGTTTCGGCTTCCTTTTCTTCGCTGCGCTCCCGGTGGCCAACAACTGTCTGGACTATCTTGTCAGGACCAATATATCCGCAGATGTCCAGGGACGGGTATGGGGGCTTGTCGGATTCATATCCCAGCTGGGTTACGTGGCGGCATATTCCCTTTCGGGAGTCGCCGCGGACAGGATAGGGCAGATGACGGGAACCGGCGTGGGAGGCGGCTCAGCCATGGTGATAAAGTCTGCAGGTGTGCTGCTCGTCATAGTATCCTTATGTATGCTCCCGATGAGGAGCATACGTGCTCTGGAGTACGAAAAAAAATACATGCCGGAAGAGGAGAATATCCGATAGATCTCGTTGTGAAATAAAGGCGGAAATGTTAGAGTAAAAATTACGTCAGGAGCGGAAAGCTGAATGGATTCGTGACTGAGGATGGTCTGATGGCGACAGAAAGGTCGGACACAGATCGGGACAGAGGAGGAGCTGACAGCATGAGAAAGATCGCAGTGGTTTTTCCGGGGATCGGATATACGAAGGACAGACCGCTATTATATTATTCCGGAAAGCAGGCCGTAAGATGCGGCTATGAGCTGAGGCATATTGAGTTCCATGGACTGGTGTGGGACAAGGAAAAGCTGAAGGATCGCTCCTTCATGCAAAGCACCCTGAAGAGATGCCTTGGTATGACGGAGGAGCAGCTGGCGGAGCTGGGGGACATCTCATCCGACAGAGTGATCTTCATCTCCAAGAGTATGGGGACTGTGGTAGCCACGGCGTATGATAAGAGCAGGTCCATAGGAGCAGAGCATCTGTGCTTCTCGCCCCTGGAGATGATAGAGCCCTATATAGGTGAGGAGAGAGGGGTTCTCTTTTACGGAGACAACGATCCCTATGCGGACTACAGAGCGATCGAGCGTATAGCCGATGACAGGAGGCTGGAAAAATTCAGGATATCAGGGGGCAATCACTCTCTGGAAACAGGAGATCCCTGTGAGGATATAGATAACCTGAGACGGATCATACAGTGCGTAGCCGAAAAGATCCCTGAATAGGATAAACCGAAACACAGGCGGAGCATGCAGCCCCCTTATGATTGCGCAGATACCGTATAAAATAGTATAATTATACGGAGTCTGCGCATTTCTTTTTTGGGGGGAGCATGCAGGCCGTGGCAGCAGAAAACAAGCCGTTGCCCGGGAAAAAAGGATGACGTGATAAGAAAGGATCTCAATGGAAAGATATGAATACTCAAGCGAGATGAGAGATCTCCTCGAGAACTCACCTGTTCCGTTTGCAATCTACCAGTTCGTAGACAAGCGGGTGGTCACCCTGATACTGACAGAGGGCTTCTGCAGGATGTTCGGATACGATGATCCGGCAAAAGCCTATTATGACATGGATCACAACATGTACAAGGAAACGCATCCCGATGATGCAGCCCGTATAGCGGATGCGGCATTTGAGTTTGCCACCAAAGGCGGCAGATATGATGTGATTTACCGGTCGAAGACCGGTGAAGGTGCGGATTACAGGATAATACATGCTCTGGGTGAGCATTTTAACACCGATACCGGAGAACAGCTGGCTCAGGTATGGTACATGGATGAGGGGATATATACTCCGGAGGGGGCGAAGGAAAAGGGACTCAGCCAGTCTCTGAGCAGGGTCCTGCATGAAGCGAGCTTTATCCGTGCCAGCTACTATGATTATCTGACTGGTCTTCCCAGCATGACGTATTTCTTTGAGCTTGCGGAGTCCGGCTGTCAGGCAATATCGGACAGAGGAGGGAAGCCTACATTTCTTTTCCTGGATCTTTCAGGTATGAAATATTTTAATCAAAAGCACGGATTCGCCGAGGGTGATGTACTGCTCAGGTCATTCTCGCAGCTGATAGTGAAGTATTTCAGCAATGAGAACTGCTGCAGGCTGGGACAGGATCACTTTGCCGTATACACCGATGAGACTTATCTGGAAGATACTCTGCACAGGATGTTTCAGGAGTGGCAGAGCACCGGGAGCAACAAGACTCTGCCGATAAGAGTCGGAGTGTATCCGGACTGTCCGAAGGATATGGATGTGAGCATGGCCTGCGATCGGGCCAGGCTTGCCTGCGATGCCCTGAAGAATACCTACGTGTCGGGTATCCATTACTATGACGATGAGATGCAGGAGGATGTGGACAAGCATCAGTACATCATCTCAAACATAGACAGAGCAATAGAGGAGGGGTGGATAAAGGTCTACTATCAGCCTATCGTCAGAGCCACAAATGGCAGGGTATGCGATGAGGAGGCTCTTTCCAGATGGATAGATCCGGTAAAGGGATTCCTCTCACCGGGAGACTTCATACCCATACTCGAGGAATCGGGACTGATATACAAGCTGGATCTGTACATAGTGGATCAGGTGATAGAGAAGATGAAGAAGACGGAGAAGGCGGGCTTGAATGTGGTGCCGCAGTCCGTCAATCTGTCCAGAAGCGACTTCGATGCCTGCGATATAGTGGGCGAGATCAGCAAGCGTGTGAATGATGCGGGCATCAAACCCGAGATGATCACCATAGAGGTGACCGAAAGCATAGTGGGCAGCGACTTTGAGTTCATGAAGAAGCAGGTGGGGAGATTCCGCAAGCTGGGATTCCAGGTGTGGATGGATGACTTTGGCAGCGGGTACTCGTCCCTGGATGTGCTGAGAGACCTGGAGTTTGACCTGATCAAGTTCGATATGAGCTTCATGCGCAGACTGGATGAAGGGGATACGGGCAAGATCATCCTGACAGAGCTCATGAGGATGGCCTCGGCTCTGGGTATGGAGACTGTATGTGAAGGCGTGGAGACAAAGGAACATGCCACCTTCTTGAGAGAGATCGGCTGCTCGAAGCTGCAGGGCTACTATTACTCGAAGCCCATTCCCTTTGAGGATATCCTGGAAAGATATGAGAAAGGGATACAGATCGGATATGAGAATCCCGAGGAGTCCGGCTACTATGAGTCGATAGGGCGCATCAATCTGTATGATCTGGCGGTGGTGGCCAGCGAGGGAGAGGACAGCTTCAGACATCTCTTCAATACGCTGCCCATGGCCATCATGGAGATCGAAAGGAAGATAGACAGGAACAGCATCACGGAGAAAGCACTCATCACGCGGAGCAACCAGTCCTTCCGTGATTTTACGGAAAGGAGCTTCGGCTACAGACTGACGGAAGAGTATGTGGATGTGGCACCGGAGAATGAAGGCGACTGGACGGAATTTGTGAGAAGGATAGTAAAGTGCGGTGAGGATATCAATCGTACCATGCTTGATGAGAGACTGCCTGACAGGACCATCGCACACATCCTGCTGAGGAAGATATCCAGGAATCATGTGAACGGTCATGTGGCTGTAGCCATAGCGGTCATGGCTGTCACCGACCACAGCGGTGATACATCCTACGCCAATATTTCCAGGGCACTGGCAGCCGATTATTTCAATCTGTTCTATGTGGATCTGGATACAGAGGAGTTCATAGAGTATACCTCTGAGATAGGCGAGGAGAGCATGGCCGTGGAAAGACACGGGAAGGGCTTCTTCAAGGCGGCGAGAAGGGATGCACTTAACAGTCTCTACATCGGTGACATAGACACCTTTGTGTCCGCATTTACCAAGGAGAACGTGGAGAAGACGCTGGATGAGCAGGGCAGCTTCACGCTCACCTACCGCCTGATGCAGAAGGAGGTCCCGATATACGTGAACATGAACATCATGCGTATGGCAGATGACGGGAATCATATCATCATCGGAGTACGAAATGTGGATACCCAGATGAAGAAGGAGGCCGACAGGGAAAGACTGCAGCGAGAGAAGGTCATGTACTCCCGCATATCGGCGCTTGCAGGTAATTATATCGCCATGTATACCGTGGATCCGGATACGGATCATTTCATAGTATGCTCTGCCAGCAGCGATTATGAGGGACTGGGGCTCGCAGTGGACGGGGAGGACTTTTACGGGCAGTCCATGAAGGATATGCAGCACACCATCTATCACGAGGATCTGCCGAGGCTGGAAAAGGAGTTCACCAAGGAAAATGTGATGGCTGTCATAAACGGGAAGGGCGTATTTGAGACCAGCTACAGGCTGATGATAGAGGACCATCCTGCGGAGGTCAGACTGAGGGCAGTGCTCGTAAAGGAGACAGACGGGAATAAGCTGATAGTCGGTGTGAGTCGGTAATAAATAGCGGAGGATGAGATGAGGATAAAGATCAGATATTTTTCGGATGAGATAGAAAGACTGAGATACATTGACGGAAAGAGCGACTGGATAGACCTGCGCTCTGCCGAGGAAGTGGAGCTGAAGGCGGGAGAGTTTCATCTGGTGCCGCTGGGAGTCGCCATGGAGCTGCCCGAGGGATACGAGGCCCATGTGGTACCCAGATCCAGTACCTTCAAGAACTTCGGGATAATTCAGACCAACTCATGCGGGATCATAGACGAGACCTACTGCGGAGACAATGACCAGTGGTTCATGCCTGTATATGCCCTGAGAGACACAAAGATACATGTGAATGACAGGATATGCCAGTTCAGGATCTTCGAGCATCAGCCCGCGATAGAGTTTGAAGAGACTGCGCATCTTGAAGGTGCGGACAGAGGTGGATTTGGAAGCACAGGAAAGAATTGAAAAACAGATAGAGGTGACCGGAGAGAATGCGGCTGCGGCGCAGTCCGCTCTGAAGGCATCTGCCGTCAACAAGGTCTCGGGAGCGGAGAAGGCATCCGCTTCGCCCGGACAGTCTGAGGACAGGGCGGAAAAGCTGAAGGAGGATCTGCTCACAGTACAGGGCTTCAGGTTCACGGCTCTTGCCGATGCCAGGACGGCGGAGGAAGAGTACAAGAAGATGGTCTATATCAATGACCATATGAACAAGGAGAACCCCGAGGAAGTACTGGCTATCTACGACAAGATGATAGAGAACGGACTGTTCGTCACGCCGGTCGGTGTGGATTTCCTCATGAGGATAAGAGAGTATCTGGTGGACTGCGGGCAGATAGAGTACGAGCGTATCAGGCCGATAGAGACAGGCTCGCTCTTCACCCAGAGAGCAAGGAACGAGGCAAGAGCAGAGGCCAGGCCCAGAGTCACCACCAATCTTACAGAAGAGAACAGGGATCTGAAGCGCAAATATCATATAGCGCTGGCAGCGGCCATAGTTTCTTTCGTCCTTGTCATAGCGATGTTCATAGTCGCGAAGACATCCGACAATCCGAATATCATCAACTACAAAGAGGCTCTGGAAAATCAGTATGCAGAGTGGGACGAGGCTCTGACGGAGCGTGAGGCGGCAGTCAGAGAGAGGGAGGAAGCACTGAAAAATGGAGAGAATTAAGATACTGATAGCAGACGATGAGAGCAGGATGAGAAAGCTCGTGGGAGACTTCCTGAAGAAGAAGGACTACGAGGTGATAGAGGCAGAAAACGGTCAGAAGGCCGTGGATATTTTTTTCGATGGGGGAGAGGATATCTCTCTGGTGATACTGGATGTGATGATGCCGGTGATGGACGGCTACGAGGCATTAAAGGAGATAAGACAGTATTCCAAGGTGCCTGTCATCATGCTAACTGCCAAGAGCGAGGAGAGGGACGAGCTGCAGGGCTTTGATCTGGGGGCGGATGAGTATATTTCCAAGCCCTTCTCACCCAATATCCTGGTGGCCAGGGTGGATGCGATCCTTCGCAGAGTTGAGGCAATAGGAGACGGCAAGAGACTGGAGGCGGACGGGATCGTCCTGGATACCGCAGCCCATTCCTGCACCATAGACGGAAAGGAGACTGAGCTTTCCTTCAAGGAGTTCGAGCTGCTCCAGTATTTCATGGAGAACAGCGGCATAGCACTCTCAAGGGAGAAGATCCTCAACAACGTATGGAACTACGACTATTTCGGGGATGCACGCACCATAGATACTCACGTGAAAAAACTGCGTGCCAAGATGGGCGACAGGGGCGATCGAATAAAGACCATCTGGGGAATGGGATATAAGTTTGAGGCTTAATGGAAAGCCTGAATGAAGACTGCAGCTTCATCCATCAACAGGCAGATAAGGGAGGCCATCATGCACGGCAGCATAACTCCTTTCATTGATATAAAGAGAGGAGAGATGCTTGACTTTTTATATCAGGGTGACCTTTTGGAAATCCCTGACTATAAGGAGCTCATCGGATAAAAGGAAAAGGAAAAGGAATCATGAACTGGAAACAATCTTTGGGACGTCGTAAATTTTATTCTATTTTTGCCGCATCGGCCGTGGAGATGGTCGTGGGGATACTGTCGGCACTGCTGGATACCGTGATCACGGGTCATATCATCGGAACCGTCGGACTCTCGGCCATGAACATGCTAAATCCTGTCGTAGTATTTACCGTGTTTACGGAGGAACTCTTTGCGGTAGGCACCTCCATAGTCTACGCAGGATATAAGGGAAAATATGAGGAGGAAAAGGCTGATGCGACCTTCGGTACGGGATTTGTCTGCTCCGTCTGCATGGGTCTTGTCACTGCGCTGGCATTCATATGCCTTATGCAGCCTTACCTTACCTATATGGGTGTCAGCGATACGATCCGGGAGATCGTCAACGGTTATCTTATTTTTGTATACCCGCTGATGGCTCTTGCGCCTGCTATTCGGCTGATCAACCAGATGGTCCTCACAGACGGGGGAGAGATCACCGGAACGGCAGGGATCATCGCGGAAACCCTGTTGAATCTTGTCCTCTCTGTCATACTCGGACGTGCGATGGGGGTACTCGGCATCGGACTGGGGACATTGATCAGTGCGCTGGTGGGACTGGGGATCACGCTGCTGCATTTCCTGAACAAACGGAATTCTCTTCGTATCCGGTTCGGATTCGATATGGGGGATGTGAAAAAAATGTGCCTGTTCGGTGTTAATGATTCCGCCATGTTTTTCCTTTTGCCGATCTTGTCCCTTGTTATCACAAAGTTTGTGATTCTGCGCTTCGGCGAATTTTATCTGCCTGTTCTGACCATCATCTACAGTGTATTTGAGATCTCGGCGGTCTTTGAGGCGACAGGGGAGGCCATGCGGCCGATCATGCCCATTTACACGGGAGATCATAATATTGATGCCGTCAGAAATCTGCTGAAATCCTCTCTTTTTACCAATCTGATGCTTTCGGGGGCATTCTTCCTTTTCCTGTTCCTCGGGGGCTCGTATATCCCTCTCGCCTTTGACATCAAGGACCCGGTCTTGCTTGAGGAATGCACCTTCGCTATGAGGATATATGCCTTTGCAGGTCCGGCACTGGCTGTGTCTGCCAACTTTAATTCCTATTATCTCAATACAGGTAAGACCCTGTTAGCTGTTATGGAAAGTGTCTTACGCGGACTGGTCTGTATCCTGATCCTGGCGATCCCTCTTGGCATACAGTATGGGATACGGGGGATGATGCTGGGCTTTTCCCTGGCTCCCTATCTGACAGTGGCGATCCTCTTCGCTTTTATCTTTCTCCGCTATGGCAGAGAGCAGTTCCCGATCCTGATGACACCCTCAGGGGACGTACTCCTGAACCGGACGATCCTGCTTGATCAGGAGAATATCATGTCCCTTGTCTATGACACCCATGTCTTTCTGGAGGAAAACAATGTAAGCAAGAGCTCTCAGAACAGGGTGGAGCTTACCATGGAGGAGCTCCTGCTTCTTATCAGGGACAGGAACAGTAACTTAAGCATCGTTAAGAAGGCCAGACAGGTCTTTGCGGAGTGCTGCATACGTATCAGCAGCGATGGAGTGGATATGTCTGTCTGGGACAGCGGGGAGATCTTTGATGTGACCGAGGTTGACGGTGATATCTTCAATTTCAGGGCGTATTTTGTGGAACGCTTCCTGACCGTGCAACGGGAGAAAAAGCATATGATCGCCACAAGCTTTAATAAGAACTTCTGTCACTTTAAGTTCGGCTGAGCGGGGATAAGAAAGGAAACCGACTATGAGATACTCGACAGGAAAAAACATTGTCAGGATATATCTTGAAGGATGGATGGATTCATCCAATGCCGAATCTGTGGAAGAGGAGATCAGGAAGATCATAGCGTCCAATATGGGGCGCGAGGTGTCTTTTGATGCGGGAGGACTGGAATACATATCAAGTGCCGGGCTGAGAGTGCTGCTGAATGTGCGCAAGCTGAAGGGCAGCAACATGGAGATCATCAATGTGTCGGAGCAGGTGCTCGGTGTATTCAATACTACCGGATTCGGAGATTTCTTCGATATCACTCCTCCCATGAGGAAGCTGGATCTGAACAGGACCGACAGCATGATAAAGAGTGTGAACGGAAGAATATACATGCAGCCCGATGACAATATGGTAAAGGTCTTCGACGAGGGTACTCCGCTGCGTGAGATCAAGAAGGAGAGAGAAAGTGCCCACGAAGCTCTGGTGGCAGGTATACCGACTCTCATCCCCTTTGATATAGTCATGGCAGGCAATTCGTACGGTATAGTGTTTGAGTCTGCCGGTTCCGTGACTCTTGCTAAGGCAATAACAAGGGATCCGGATAAGCTTGAGGATTATGCTGTAAGGCTCGCTTCTTTCATGCATGAACTGCATGAGATGAGGGTGGGTGACAAGTTCCCCAGCATAAAGGACAGATACAGAGGATGGCTGGCCAGGGCAAGCTACAAGCTGTCTGAAGAAGACAAACGCAACATAGAGACTCTCATAAGCGGGATACCCGACAGTGACTGCTACGTACATGGTGATATCAATCCGGCAAATATCCTTATATGCGACGGAGAGATGATGCTCATGGATATGGCGGGATCGGCTCACGGGCACTCCATATTTGACCTGCAGGGACTCTATGCTTCTCTGGTGGAGATCGAGAGAGAGAGACCTATGTATTGCAGCAGCACGTTCGGTATCACAGGATCGAACTGCAAGAGATTCTGGGATGCATTCTTCCCCGTCTATATGGGTGACAAATCCGATGCCGAGCTGGAAAAGATGAAGATGCTCCTGAGTAAATATTATGTATTAAAGAAAAATCTTCTCTCTGTGCTGTAGGTGCAGAAATAAATTTTATTTTCGACCCCATTTTTTGGAAATACTCCTCCGTATTATTAGGCGGAAAGGCAGATAACTGATAAATGCCAACTAATGATATCGGAGGAAAGACAAATGAAGAACAAAACAGTAAAGAAACTGATGGGGACCCTGCTGATAGGGGCTCTGTGTGCGGGAATGACCATGGCAGTGTATGCGGCGCCATCGGGCGAGAGGCCTGCAGCACAGGACGGTCAGCAGATGGGACAGCCTCCCAGAGACGGGCAGATGAAGGGGCAGCCACCCCAGGACGGGCAGATGAAGGGACAGCCGCCGCAGGGAGAGCTGCCGGACGGGGCAGAGGAAGGAGAGAGACCGGAACTCCCTGAAGGGGTCGAAGAAGGAGAAAGGCCGGAACTCCCTGAGGGTGTATCGGATAACGGGACGCAAAAATCAGGCAGACAGCCGGAAATGAAAGGTGAAAGACCTGAGAGGGAAAAGCCTGAAGGAGACCTGCCTGAAGGTGCCGTAAACATAGGGGCATACAAGGCAGCGCTTGAAGCAGTGGATGATGAAGACCTGAAGTCTTCACTGCAGGAATACATAGACAGACTTGAGGATGCGCTCGATGCAGAGAAGACCGCACTTGACAGCGAAGATGAGCTTACGGACGCCGAGATGGCAGAATACAGACAGGCTGTGGATGATGCATCAGAGGCACTCAGTGCAGCATTTGAGGAAGCCGGGATAGAGGTCGACGAGAGTGATAAGCCTGAAGAGGATGAGCTGCCCGCAGGAGCCGCAGGAAACAAGACCATAGATAAGGCACAGAAGGAGAAAACCGGGGAGGCATCAGGTGCCGGCAACGATACGAAAACAACACCTCAGGCGGACACTTCGTCAGATGCAAAGACCAAAGGAAGCTCAGAAGGAAAGAAGAATGCACTGACCGGAAAGCTTTCGGAGCTATATAACTGGCTCAAAGGAATATTCGGCTGAGAGCATAGGACGCATCACAGTCGTAACAGTACAGGAAAACCGAATGACAAGGATACATACGGCATCAGAGGAAGAGAAAGCCGGCTGTGCCAATGAAAGGGCACTCCTGGCACAATCGGACAGCGATGAGCTGGAGCACTTTCTCTCAGATGAACAACAGCATATTCTGAAGCTTACGGCCAGACTGATCGGAAAGAGCCTGACCGTAAACGATGATGAGTATTCCATAGCCCTTACGGCTGTAGCAGAGGCAGTGAAAAAATACGAAAGGACCAGAGGTGACTTCTGGTCCTTTGCCTCTTTAGTCATAAAAAGCAGAGAACTGGACTTCTACCGGAGCAATGCATCAATAAATGACAGGGAAATGCCGGTGGCTCCGGAACTGTTTACTTCAGACATGGTTGAGGAAGACAGGGACAGAGCTCTTCAAAACGATATAAATGACAGGACTGCCGTATATGTGGATACGGCTCTGAAGGATGAGATAGAGGATCTGAAGGAAAAACTGACAGGATATGGTATCAGTTTCTTTGACCTAGCCGAATGCTCGCCGAAGGCAAAAAAATCGCGGGAGGTCTGCTCCAGGGTGCTGGAAGCAGTCTTTACGCCGCCTCCCCTCATGGAAGAGATCATAAAGAACAAAGCTCTGCCGATCAAAAAGATACTTGAAAGACAGAGTGTATCCAGGAAACTGATAGACCGGCACAGGAAGTATCTGATGTGTGCAGCGCTCATAATCGATGGGGATTACCCCAACATAGCAGAATATATTCCGTATGCTTCAACGGAGAGCCGGAGGCATACCCGGATGTAGCGGGACGGGCGTCTTAGCCCAAACAGGAGAATATACAAAAATATGAGATCCGTGGTTTTGGAAATAAAAAATGAACAGGCAGTAGTGCTTGATGACACCGGAGTGGTTCATGCCGTTATAAACAGAGGATATACCGTAGGGCAGGTGCTCAACCTCACGGAGACGGAGCTGAAAAGAGACGAGGTGAGATCTTTGTATCCTGCAGGCGGAAGGCGGATGCACCGGTACACTGGGATAGTGGCTGCAGCTCTCGCACTGATCATCATTGGAGGCAGTGTGTCTGCATATGCGGCCCCTGTGAGCACGGTGAAGATATCCGACGGAGAGGATGCTGTGGAATACAAGCTGAACATCTTCGACAGGGTAGTCCGTGTAGAGTCCGCAGATAAAGAACTGCCCGGACAGGTCCGCGGGATGAAGATCACCGACGCCATGGATGTGACAGCGGAAAGGATGGACAGATCAAGAGCTGCAAAAGACGACGAGACAGCGGCAGAGATATATGACATATCTGTGGATGTCAGAGGTCTCAGACGAAAGAACCTTTCCTTTAACGAGCGCCTGGACAATAAGGTGATGGAAATACACGAGCGCAGACAGGCGGAAAGGCCGGGGATGCCCGAAAGCACAGACGCGCCCGAAAGCACAGACAGTCCCGAAAACGCAGACAGTCCCGGACAATATTCCGGCGGTACACCGGAGCAGTCGGCTCCGGCACAAGGTAATCAAAAACCCGACGTATCAGATGGCATGCCTCATCCGGAAACCCTTGAAGAGCAGGAGCGGACAGAGCCTGAAGACCAGGGGCGGACAACGCCTGACAGACAGGAGCGAACAACGCCTGAAGGGCCGGATCGGACGATGCCTGAAGGGCAGGATCGGGCAATGCCTGAGGGACAGGAGCGGACAATGCCTGAGGGGCAGGAGCGGACAAAGCCTGAAGGGCTGGATCGGACAATGCCTGAAGAACAGGATCGGACAATGCCTGACAGACAGGAGCAGATGATGCCTGAAAAGACCGGAGGATACGGAGCTCCCGGTATGGATCTTAGAGGCGGAGGTCACGAATAGGACAGAGATTTTTGTGGAATAAACGCCGGATTTTTGATATAACTTTGACGTACGGATGTCATTAATACGAGTAAATCAATGATATCATTTTCGGGACTGGGTTCTTGTCAAACTCGGAAAACGTATGGTCTGAATACAGTGTAAACACTGTGGACTAGTTTAACGGTGCTGAAAGGAGAATCGAATATGTCAAAAATCAAAATCGCCGGACTCGATCTGAAGTGGTTTATCATCATCTCAGCCGTGATCATTGCAGGGTGCGCGCTGGGAGCTTTTCCTGCCGGCATGGTGGGTGCTTTTCTGTTTCTTATGGTGTTCGGTGAGCTTCTGAATCTGATCGGAAACGTGACCCCATTCGTCAAGACCTATCTGGGAGGCGGTGCCATCGTCTGTATCTTCGGCGGCGCGGCTCTGGTTTACTGGCATATAGTTCCGGATACTGTGGCAGAGAACTGCTCCACATTCATGAAGAGCGCAGGGTTCCTTGATTTCTATATCGCTGCGCTGATCACAGGTTCAATCCTGGGGATGAACCGTAAGCTTCTCATTCGTGCGGCGATACGGTATCTTCCCTGTATCGTCGGTGCTGTGGCGTGCGCGCTTGGAATGGTGGCACTGTTCGGTCATCTCTTCGGCTTCAGCTCAGGAGAGTCCATCGCATACATCGGGATCCCTATCATGGGCGGTGGCATGGGAGCCGGTGCAGTTCCTATCTCCAAGGTATTTGAAACAGCCTTAGGGATCGACGCTGAAACGATCCTGAGCCGGCTGGTACCTGCAGTGGCTCTTGGCAATGCCTTTGCGATCGTCTTCGGCGGGCTGCTGAACCGTCTCGGACAGACTGTGCCCTCGCTCAGCGGCAACGGTCAGCTGGTCATGAGCAAAGATGACTCACTGAAGGCAGAGAATACAGAGCCGAAGAATACCGGCATCGACTGCTTCGCCAGGGGTGTGATCATCGCTACCGGTTTCTATGCTCTCGGATCTCTGATAGCAGCCCTTATCAAGCGCCTCGGCCTGGACATCCACCCCTATGCATGGATGATAATCTCTGTAGCGCTCGCCAAGTGCCTCAACCTGGTTCCTGAGGAATATGAGGAGAATGCGGCGCTTTGGTATACCTTTGTGTCAAAGAACTGGACGGCAGCACTGATGCTGGGCATCGGAATGGCATATACGGACATGGGGCAGATCATCGAGGCCTTCAGCCCTACGTATGTGGTCCTTGTACTGATCACTGTGCTTGGTGCCGTCATCGGAGCCGGACTGATCGGACGTCTGATGGGCTTCTACCCGATAGAGGCGGCCATTACTGCCGGTCTCTGTATGGCAAATATGGGCGGAACGGGTGACGTGGCCGTACTGATGGCCTCCAACCGTATGGAGCTCATGCCCTTTGCGCAGATATCCTCCAGGCTCGGCGGAGCGTTGATAATCCTTCTTGCCTCCATCCTGGTACCGCTGTTCTTTTGATCAGGTGATTTAAGCGTTAGCTACAGTATATCTGATGTTAATCAGCAAACCGGAGGGAGTCATGTCTACCAAAGAAAAGATACTTGATGCGGCATTAACGTTATTTGCAGAGAATGGATACGATGGGACAAGTGTGGAGCAGATTGCGCGTATTGTCGGGATCAAAGCACCATCATTATATAAGCACTATAAGGGCAAAGAGGACATCCTGAATGCGCTTATCGATTCTGCAGAAGCGCGGTATGAGGAAATGTTTGGATCTGAAAAAAATATCGGGGAAGTGCCGCAGAGCCAGAAAGAGTTCATAAAGGTGACGATGGAAAGGATCTCATTCACAATGCGTGATCCCATGATACGCAAAACGCGGATGCTTCTTGTCCAGGAACAGTTCAGGAATGACAGGATCTCCGAGGCTACAACCAGACATCAGCTGGACGGGGTACAGAGGATGTTTGCAAAGATCATCAAAGGCATGATGGATGAGGGTCTTGTAAAAAAAGATGATCCCCAGCTGCTTGCGGTAGAGCTTACCGCTCCGGCTGTTTTGCAGATCGCAAGGTCGGACAGACAGCCGCAGTTTGAGGAAGAATGCAGGGATCACATCGAAAAACACTTACGGCATTTTTGTAAGGTATACATGAGACAGTAGCCTGATCTTCCGTGCTCCTTGACATAATACAACTGAAATATCGCTTGTTGAGTTTTGTGCTATCGTATGCGGGTTTCTATCTGTTCAATTTTGCTGATTACAATCTTCCCGGCTTCATTATATATGCCATATTGTCTGGTAGAAGGATCCCCTCTATTTTGACAGGCTTGTTGAGATATTGTACGATATTGCCAATCTTTTCCATATCAATCATAATTCGTATGGTTTGATTAGCTTTAAGACGTTCATCCGGAGAATCGGCTTTATTTAACAGAAATGCCAGATTTTCATCCATATTCAGCTTTTGACGGAGCTGGTTAAATGACTGTATAAAATCAAGCATTCCGGCCAGAAATTCGTCCAAATCTTTAGGTGCGTTTTCTATTGAGAATTTTTTTGCATATCCTTATTTGCTCCTCCCGTTTAAAAATCAAAACAAACCGGTTCTTCCGTAAAGGAATAAATGTCCATAATAATAAAAGCAGTCTGATAATACAACTATTCGTCTGATAAAACGAGGAGAATAAACATGGAAGAAAACAAGATCAACACAGAAATCACTGAGAATGAAGAAGAAGTAAAAACCAAGGAGTAACATAGTAATGGAAGAGAAAGTGAAAATTATAACTGATAACGACGAGATTTGCTCTTCCGGTTTACGGACAAGATGGAAATATTGAAAGATATAATGTCTTTCGCGGGTTTATGATTATCAGGTATGACCAGGATGGTAATAAGTACCTATATGATGTAATAAAAATAAAAAAAGAAACGAGCAACCCGCCTAGCTGTTAAGAGACTTAACACATACGGTAAATAACCCATTTCTCTTTGCAGGAACTTTAACACAGATCCGGAGTGGGTGTCAATAGAATTTTGAAAAATTGCCTCGAATCCGAGGCAATTGGAGGAACGAAAATGAGTAAGGAAAAGATCAAGGTTTATACATACACCCGTGTATCCACAGCGATACAGGTGGATGGGTATAGCCTGGACACGCAGAAAGACAAATTGCGGAAATATGCTGAATATCAAGATATGACTATCGTTTCCGAGTTTTCGGACGAAGGCTTTTCGGGCAAAAATATAAAGGGCAGACATGAGTTTACTGGCGCATGTGAGTATGCTGCAGAATACGAAGGAGTAGTAAATGGATAGAAATGTTGAAATCATTACAGATAATAAGGGAAAGAAACTCGTTCGGATAAATGATATCCGATTTAAGGGGAAGCGTTCTATTGATTGGGATGATGTTAAGGGATATCTTGAAGAATATGTTGGTCAATTCTTTCAGATCGCTTCTTCGGAAGATATTATATACATAGGAAATAAACTTCCGGATGAGTTTACAGGATCTAAATATACGAGAGGTCTAAAAGGAACAGCAGCTAAAGCGAAGGCGAATGCAGCGCAAGGTATTCCCGAACTCATTGAGATTGCTACTGATAAACATTTTAAAGAAAACCAGGGTAATAAACATCAATGGAATGCACGATACGGGTGGTACCGTTATAATTCCAGATTTGCTTTGCCGGTGTTTTCGGAAGATGGAATTGTGGAACGGTACAATGTTTTTCACGCATCGTTGCTGATCAGACATGACAATAATGGAAAGATGTATCTGTATGATGTTATAGACATAAAAAAAGAAACGAGCAACCCTTTGGAGTCATAGACTTTACTTGGCAAAAACCCATTTCTCTTTGCGCTAAATCTAACATATATCTGAATGGGATGTCAATACGATATTTGAAATAGATGGCGTACAAAAAGGATTATTGCTACTTAAACGAGAGAAATAAAAAAGTGTAAAGCAGGCTCAAATAAGCGTGTTTGGGTCTGCTTTTACATATGAATGATATGGTAACTGGTGAACTAAGTGATGTTCGGGAACGCCAAAATTCGAGGAGTGCATGAAAGGGAATAAGTGCATAATATCCGAATGTAAATATGCAGATAGCGGTTGCTTATCTGCATATTTTTTGATAATATATATGCAATTAGTGGAGGCGATATATGCACATATTTGATTATGGTTTCTTGGACGATGGATTATTACCGGCAGAGCTGGTTAATCTTACATCCACAATATCCGCTCTTAATGCAATTTCTGAGGAAAGAAGAGGACGGAATCTGACCGTTTACACGGAACTGGAAAAGATAGCCCGTATTCAGTCGGTTAAAGGTTCCAATGCTATTGAAGGAATCATTACAACGGATGCACGAATAAAGGAAATCGTAGAAGGAAACAGTGCACCGGTAAACCACACGGAGATGGAGATAGCCGGGTACAGAAATGCACTGGACGAGATACATGTATCTTTTGAGAAAATCCCGATCAGTGAAGAGACAATTTTGCATTTGCATCAAGTTATGACTGAGACGGCAGGATATGAAGGAGCGGGCAGGTACAAAACCGACGATAATATTATTGCCGAGATAGATGAGTTTGGACGACGAAGAATTCGTTTTTCTCCGGTACCTGCGACAGAAACGGCTGATGCTATGGAGCAGCTCATCCTTGCATACATTGACGCCAGAGACAATGCGCGGATCAATAAGCTTCTGCTTATTCCATGTGTCATATTGGATTTTTTATGCATTCATCCATTTGCGGATGGCAACGGACGGGTTTCAAGACTGCTGACGCTTCTGCTTATGTATAAGAGTGGATTCAATATCGGCAAGTATGTATCTTTCGAAGAGCAGATCAATAAGTCGAAGGAATACTACTACAATTCACTTCAGGATTCATCTAAAGGATGGCATACGAACGAAAACACCAATACAGAGTTTATGAAGTATTTTCTTTCTACTCTATATAAGTGCTATAGGGAACTTGATGCAAGGTTTTCCACGGTTAACGGAAAAAAACTGAAGAAGACCGAAAGGATAGAACAAACAGTACTAAACAGCGTATTACCGATATCCAAGTCCGAGATCTGCGGATTCTTACCGGACGTAAGTCCAACTACTGTTGAGTCAGTGCTGGGGAAAATGGTAAAAGACGGATCCGTAAAAAAGATAGGATCGGCCAGGGCAACGAAATATATAAATGCAAAACATATCCGTTGACTTTTTGTTGCCCAAAGAAAACGACGTCGAGACTGTTTGCTTGCTTTCCAAGGGAGATGGATCGTAGTTCCCTGCGATGAAGAAGGCAATATAAGAAGCGGCATTAAGATCCCCGGTAAAAATGAAATATATGCTCAGATCGCCTTCCAGGAACAGTTTTACAGCGGCGTTTTGGTGGGATTATGATAATTTGTCTTATTCATTACTATTATCCGGGAACCTGTACTTCGCGGTACCTTCCGAAAAGAATCCCATCATCCACATATTTGTCAGTCTCTGACACCCACATCGGGAATTGCCCTGTAGCGACGGCAGTCTGTCCGTTCAGCATACCGGTATGAAAAGATAAATGTCTGTACTGACGAAGTACCAGTTCCATTCTGGTGAAGGGACAGTTCTCAGGTTTTTCATACAGCATCTCATCGGTAAGAGCATCCAGATAAGCCAGAGTTTTCTTTTCGACTTTATCCAGGTATTCCAAAAGCTGTTTGTCGGACAGAACGACTTTTGTCGGATTATCGGGGTTATCCATTCCCTCTTCATGGAAGTCAGGTTCTTCATATACATATGGATTGAAAAACCATTTGTCTGCGGAATGAAGAGCGTGATAAGCCCACCTCCAGCATGGAGCGCCACAGCAAAGAGCATCTCTGTCGTAAGCCTGAATGGACGTCCTGATGTTTAAGAAGTTCGGGACTATGGTATCCTTGATCGCGTTTACTAATTCTCTCATTTTAATATCCTCCGGTTATGTTTTTTTACTTGATTTTGTTTTATCTTTGATCGTATAATATCATCGAAAACGATATCAGTAAAATTGAAACAAATGAATAATACGTTCAGAAATACTGATATCAAAAATACCGGTTTATAAGCAGAAGGTGATGATATGACGATCACGCAGTTAGAAACATTTGTTAAAATTTCGGAAATGAACAGTTTTTCATTGGCTGCAAATGAGCTGGGTTATGCGCAGTCGACGGTAACGATGCAGATCAAACAGCTTGAGGAAGAACTCGGGTGCGTGCTGTTTGAACGCTTAGGGAAGACCATAGTTTTGACCTCTGCGGGAGAGCGCCTTGTAGATTATGCAGAGAAGCTTCTTCAGCTGGAACGTGAGATCCATCTTGAAGTACCTGAAGCGGATGAGCCTTCAGGAATATTGAAGATCGGGGTTTCGGAATCCTTATGCTATAACCGTTTTCCGCAGATTCTGATGGAGTTTAAAAAGCGCTTTCCAAAGGTTGACATAGGGCTTTCGTTTATCATGCATGATACATTTCCGGAACTGCTGAAAAAAGGAGAACTTGATCTGGTATATACCCTGAATCCGCCTATCGAAGATGTGAATCTTAAACTGCTGCATAAACAGCGGGAATTCCTGGGATTTTATGCATGTCCCGGGCATGAACTGACAAAAAAGAAAAAGATAAGGGAACGGGATCTGGACAAGGTCCCTATGCTTCTTACTTCGCATAATTGCAGTTTCAGAAATATGTTCCTAAGTGATATGAAGCAGTATGATCTGAGTCCGGATATTGTGCTGGAAACAAGCAGTAAAGAAGTTTTGAAAGCCTTTGCGGCAAACGGACATGGCGTTGCTTTGATGCCGGAAATGACAGCTGAGTCAGAGCTGAAAAGAGGAAATCTTGTTAAATTAAACTGGGCCGGAGATGATCTTACTGTTTTCTCACAGGTTTTTGTGCATAAGGATAAGCACATTACAAGATCCATGGAAGGACTGGTTCAGTTGATCAAAGCTGTAAGCTGAGGAGAAATATGATCATTAATACAGGACAGAGAACAGATATACCGGCTTTTTACGCGGAGTGGTTTTCAAACAGAATAAAAGAAGGTTTTGTCTGTGTTCGAAATCCTTATAATCCGAATCAGGTGAGCAGGTACCGGCTGGATCCGTCCGTAGTCGATGTGATAGGATTCTGTACAAAGAATCCGGCACCGATGTTTCCTTATATGGAACTGATCAAGGATTTTGGACAATATTGGTTTGTAACACTCACGCCGTATGGACGGGATATCGAGCCGAATGTTCCGGATAAGCATCATTTGATAGAGGATTTCAAAATTCTATCCGATACGGTAGGAGTGAATTCTATAGGTTGGAGATATGATCCTATCCTTTTATCGGATAAATATACGTCGGAGTATCATTTACATGCTTTCAAACAGATCGCAGAAAGTCTGAAGGGATATACGAAGACTGTGGTTATAAGTTTTATCGATCTGTATCCAAAGGTCAGAAAGAATTTCCCGGAGGCAAGAGAAGTTTCTCAGACTGACAGATTAAAGCTCGGACAGGAGATAATAAGGATCGCGACGGGATGTGGCATGACTGTTAAGCCGTGTGCAGAAGGGAATGAACTGGCAGAGTACGGAGCTGATTGCAGCGGCTGTATGAAGATCAGCGATTATGAAAAGGCCATCGGCAAAAGACTTACAGCACCAAAGAAGAGAGGTGCCAGAGCTGAATGCGCCTGTTATCTGGCTTGTGATATAGGAGCGTACAACACTTGTCTTCATCTTTGTGAATATTGTTACGCGAATGCTGAACCTGCAGTAATATATGCACAGAACAGATTACATGATCCCACTTCGCCATTCCTGATCGGAAATTATATGGAAGGTGATAAGATACATGAAGTACCGCAGGAATCCTGGATAGATATGCAGGAGAGTCTGTTTTAGGACTCTACTGTTGTTTGAACGTGAGTATGAGGATGATGGAGAAGATTGAGAGCGGTGAGGATGGCGTAGACTTCGTTCTGGTGTTTAAGCTTTCCCGTTTCGGGCGTAATGCTGCTGATGTGCTGAACTCCCTTCTGACTATGCAGGATTATGGCGTAAACCTGATCTGCGTGGAAGATGGGATTGATTCTTCAAAGGATGCCGGTAAGCTTATGATATCCGTCCTGTCAGCCGTTGCCGAGATAGAGCGTGAAAATATCCGTACCCAGACAATGGCAGGCCGTGAGCAGAAAGCCAAGGAAGGTAAGTGGAACGGCGGATTCGCGCCCTATGGCTATAAGCTTGAAAACGGACAACTACTGATTACGGATGATGAGGTTGAGATCATCCGTATCATATATGACCGCTATATCCATACCAATTCGGGTATCAATGGTGTGGCATCATATCTTAATGATAACGGATATACCAAGAAGCTAAGGCAGAATAACACGAACAGTATGATAAGGCGGAAACCATTGAAATCCAGATGGATGAGTGGAATAGCCGGCTTCTGAGCGTGCGACAGGAAAAGATATCCGCCGATAATGTATATCAGCTTCTGATTGCGTTTGATAAGCTTTATAATACGTTCACTGAGGTAGAGCAGAGAGACTTTATGAGGGCGTTCATTGAGCGTATAGATATTTACCCTGAAAAGCCCGATAACGGCTGCTGGATCAGGAATATCGTTTTCAATTTTCCTATGCCGGTACAGGGGAGGGAAATTAAGAACTTGCCCTTGGAATCGGAGTCAACAGTCGAGACTGTAGTTTTGTTGGGCAACATATTTTCGAAGGCAAAGGATTATATTGAAATAGGGATAGATCGCATTTGAAGGAGGACGATCAAAGTGAATGAATTTAATGAATATGTTCGCGATATTTTTTCTGAATACGGAGAAATTGTCATAAAATCTATGATGACCGGTACCGGACAGAGATCTCGCCGGCGCCTGCTTAATTAAATAAAAAAATGTATTGACTCTCACATTATGTGAGGGATTATCGTAGAGGTGAGCTCAGAAATATTAAATCCATGGAGGTAGATTAAATGCTTAAGATTGGAGATTTTTCAAAATTATCCAGAGTGAGCATCAGAATGCTTCGCCACTACGATGATATCGGACTCCTGAAGCCGGCAGAGACAGATGATCTTACCGGATACCGCTATTACCGCGAGGACCAGCTGTTCGTAGCTGCAAGGATCACAGCGCTGAAGGATATGGGATTTTCCCTGACAGATATAGTGCGTGTTCTTGAAATATATGAAGATAAGGAGAAACTTGATGAGTTCCTGATCTCAAGGCAAAAGGAACTGGATAAACAGGCGAAGGAGACGGAGTATAAACTGATGCTTCTGGATACAGCCAGGAAGAGGCTGAGAAAGGAGCAAAAAATGAGTTTTGATGTTACCGTAAAGACTATACCTGAGAGGTATGCTGCAACAGTACAGATGGTGGTGCCACGATATGAGGATGAGGGACTGCTCTGGAATACCATGAGGCAGGAATGTAAGAACCTGGTACCGTCGGATCCCTGCCTGGCGGCAGCGGAATTCCTTGATGATGAGTTTAAGGAAGAGAATGTCGAGATCATCGCCTGGATGACTGTAAAGGGGAACCATGCAGATACGGAGCATGTGAAGTTTAAGACACTTCCTTCAGTAAAGGTTGCCAGCTGTATTGTAAAAGGCAGTTACGAAGGGATATCGGATGCATATGCTGCCGTGGTATCCTGGATCAATGCAAACGGTTACAAGATGGCGGGACACATGTTCAATATCTATCATGTGAGTCCTGCTCAGACACAGGATCCGGAGGAATATGTTACTGAAGCATGTTTTCCGGTTGAATGATCAAAAAAAAGAGCCGGGAAGTTACACGCTTCCCGGCGATCTTTAATGTGCTGGCAATTATCGGATACGATCCGGAAGCGAGGGTTATTAGCGGATTTGGGAAAGTGAGATCATGAAATAATGCGTATCTATGTTGATTTTGACGATTGCCTGTGCGAGACAGGAAGGGCCTTCTCAAAGCTTGTGCTGGAAATGTTCAATAAGAACGTTCCTTATGACCAGATTTTTATAAGGTTTTGGTGTTTGATAGACCCTGGAACAGAGAATGTGTTTTTCCGAATAGCAACTATCATAGATGCGCCGATTGGGGGAGCATTCGCAAGATTGTTTCAGGTATATGAACGATCTGCCGGAAAAATATTCGCAGATGAGTATATTTGATCTGTAGTTTAACACCGACCGAAAGTTACTTCATACTTGACAGGCTAACAATCTTTAGCTATAGTATGGCTAATGCTAATTAGCAGACCGGGGAGCCTGCAGAAGGATAGCGATAACGCAAATTGTTCTGTGGCCTTGCCGGATTCAGGATAGATTGCCGTTAAAGGAAAAACAGCAGAATTAGATCTGATGTATAAGAAAATCTATGCAAAAGGGATTCTTACATATGGGAGTGAATCTTTTAACGATGAAGGCGAATGTGAGATTTTGTATTATAGATAGTTTCCGGTTTTGACGAAGGCGATGGAAATAAAGAATAATGTGTGAAGAGCGTATGGATATGAATTATAAGGTTGTTGATAAAGAAAAATATTACAGAAACGGAGTATTCCGTCATTTTACGGAGGACTGCAAATGTTCCACTTCTATGACCGCGAGAATAGATGTCACAGATCTGGTGGAACATTCCAGGAAGACAGGCACTAAGTTCTATATCAATTTTCTGTATGTGCTATCAAAGGTGCTGAACTCACGGGATGACTACAAGATGGGATATCTCTGGCAGTCGGAGGAACTGATCTGTTATGACAGCATAAATCCGATCCAGTATGTTTTCCATGAGGATACGGAAACCTGCACGCCAGTCTATACGACATTTTATGAAGACTATGAAGTGTTTTACCGGAATGCTCTAATTGATGTGGAGAATGCAAAGCAAACAAGGGAATACGGGCTGGATATGATGAATCATCCGAACTGGTTTGATGCTTCATACATATCATGGCTGTCTTATGATTCATTAAATGTTGAGCTGCCGGACGGATTCCTTCACTTTGCCCCGATCATTAACTGGGGTAAATACAGGGAGGAAAATGGCAGACTGATGATGCCTGTGAGCGTCCGTCTGAATCATGCCATAGCTGATGGTTTTCTTGTGGCAAATGTTTACAGGCTGTTGGAAAAAGAAATTAAGGGGAAATAACAATGCTGTTTAAGGGGATCGGCAGGACTTTTTCCACGGAAAACGATAAGCAATATGAAACGATTGGTGCATTCTGGGATGAGCTTGCGGCGAAGTATGGCCGGGTGAACCTGCAGGGACTTGGTTATATCAGGCACTACAATTTTTATAAATAATATTGGTGTAAAGCAGCTTCAGATAAGTGTAATAACGGGGCTGCTTTTTTATTTGATGCAGATAGATAATCAGAAAAAGATGCAGGTTTGAGATGAGAGGTATGACATTTGAATAACTATACGATTTTTGGAAGCAAAACTGTAGATGTTGTAATAGAAATGGGACTTGGGGCATGCATAGCTGAGTGGGAATCGCTTGCAAGAGAGCTCGGTAAAAATCACGGCGTGCTTGTCTATGAAAGGGCCGGTATCAATCACAGCGACAAGAGTGATGAAGAAAGAACTCCAACGAATATTGCTGAAGAGTTAAAGAGGCTCATAGATGAAATTCCGCATGATGAAAAGATAGTGATAATAGGACATTCGCAGGGCGGAATGTATGCCAGTGAATTCTGCGGCATCTATCCGGAGATAGTAAAGGGGCTGATTCTCCTGGATCCATTATCAATAGAGGATAACAGATTTAAAATGGAGTTAACTGCCAGGGAGTTAAAAAAATCCGGAGCAGATAAGAGTAAAAACTTCATGATATTAGAAGTACTTGCCAAGCTTGGCCTGAAGGGCGTTGTAAAGAAAGTAATGAGCCAGGCTCCGCCGTTTTATTATGCCGGTTTTTCTGAGGAGCAAAAAGAGGATATCCTGAATTCACTTGTAAATATTACGCATCTGAATACTTGCAGGGAAGAGTATAGGTTAGCACACGATGATGAAGCTTTAAGAAATATGGTATCAAAGAATAAATATCCGGATATTCCGATCATTCTTGTAACTCATTCCTCTGAGGGAGCAATCCTGGAAAATATGGAATTTGGCAGAAACAGCCGCTCTTTTGCTGTAAGGATCGAGCAATTATGTCAGGAGATCATGAAAGTGTATTTAGATTATTCAGAGAGAGCAATATGGATGCAGGCAAAGAAAAGCACGCATTATATTCATTTAACGGAACCGGAATTAATTATAGAGAGCGTGAATAATCTTTGCTCTCAATAAGTCAATGAGAACCGTCCCCGCTGACTTCGGGCGACCGGTTCTTCTTTCCTTGATTGAAAAGCCTTTATTTATAGGCATGACACGAATCGTATCAGGGATGTGATGATACGTTTCTTTCCTGCTTCGGGGGTCTTTGTTACTTTCAAATTGCCAATAGGCAATATCATATGAAAGGACAAAGAGAATATGAAGGATAAAAGAAATCTGCTGGCCGGGATCGGGTTTATCGCCTCTTTTGCTCTGTGGACTGTTTTGATCCAGTGTGTCGATGTGCAGGCTGTGGGACAGAATGGAACGAAGATAGGGTTTGCAGAGTTTAATTTATGGTTCCATCAGCTGACCGGTGTGCACATGACAATCTATACGATCACGGACTGGCTGGGTCTTGTTCCCATATTTATATGCCTGTGTTTCGGAGTGCTGGGGCTGGTGCAGCTGGTAAAGAGACGTAGCCTGCTAAAGGTTGATCGGGACATTCTTCTACTGGGTGCATATTATATGCTGGTTATAGCCTTTTACCTGATCTTTGAGATGATCCCGGTGAATTACAGACCTGTCCTGATAGAGGGCAGGCTGGAGGCATCCTATCCGTCATCAACGACATTACTGGTAATGAGTGTGATGCCTACTTTGAGGTTCCAGGCGAATAGGAGAGTTTCAAATGTTATAATCGGAAAAGCAGTTGCAGTGTTTGTGATTGCATTTTCGACATTTATGCTGATCGGAAGGCTGATCTCAGGGGTACACTGGGCGACGGATATAATTGGCTCCGTATTATTAAGTGCAGGGCTATATATATTGTATCATTCAGTCGTTTTGTATACGGACAAGGCGAAGAAAGCCGATAGGAGCAAAGATGGAGTTCAATGAAAAACTACAGGAATTAAGGAAATCCAGATCAATGACGCAGGAGGAACTGGCGGAGGCTCTGTTTGTTTCAAGGACTGCGATCTCAAAATGGGAACAGGGCCGAGGTTATCCCAGCCTTGATTCGCTTAAGGAGATATCTAGGTTCTTTTCAGTATCGATTGATGAACTGATCTGCTCGGAAGAGATCATTTCTGCGGCGGCAGATGAGAAGAAAAACTGCATGGATAAGTACTTATCTATGATCTGCAATACGCTGGATATCTTTTTGGCATTGCTTTTATTCCTGCCTGTATTCGGAAACGGAACAGATAGTCCGGCTTCGGTATCGTTGTACGCGATCACGGGCATAAGTACATGGATTAAAATAGTGTTTACGGTTCTGGTCGGTATAACGATATTAAACGGTATCTGCGGTGTTATTATCAGCCGTTTTGAAGAGCCGGTCTGGAATCGTCATAGGCTTGTGACGGGAATGGTGCTGTCCATAGTATGTGCGGCGGTATTCATCCTGACAAGACAGCCCTATGCAGGCATCATCTGTCTGGCCATTCTGGTCGTGAAGGGTTTACTGATTGGAAGTCACCATCGATAAGCATTTACGATGTTCTGCGAACGAAAATACTGAGACGAGTACGCCGACCATTACAAAATGAGATTCACGGAACTTGAGAGGTGTTTCGTCTGTCTCTACTTTGCGTAGGTACCATCATCGAAAAAACTGATCTACAATCTGTGCATGGAGGTGAGAACAAATATGAACCAATATGTTACAGGCGCAGTTATACGGACACTGCGGGAAAAGAACAAGATGACACAGCTTCAGCTGGCTGAAAAACTGGGAGTGACTGATAAAACCGTCTCAAAATGGGAAAATGCGAGAGGCCTTCCGGACATTACCTTGCTGGGACCTATTGCGGAGGCGTTCAGCATTTCGGTAACCGAGCTGATATCCGGCAATGCCATTCATAATGCAAATGTATCAGCAAACATGCTGCGGTCGAAATTCTATGTCTGTCCGGTCTGCGGAAACGTGATACACAGCATGGGCGAAGCAGCTATCCTTTGTCACGGCATCCAGCTCATTCCCTTAGAGGCAGAGCCTTCAGATGATCATCACATGGCTTTCATAGAGCGTGTTGAGGATGAGTATTATATCCGGATCGATCACAGCATGACGAAGGATCATTACATTTCGTTTGTGGCGGCGGTTTCATCTGGGGATATGCAGATGGTGAAACTATATCCGGAGGGAAGTGCTGAAGCAAGGTTTAAGATCAGGGGAGTCCGCAGGATCTTCTTTTACTGTAACCGTGATGGGCTTTTTTCTGTCGAGCCGGTTAAGGGCGTTGATGATAAGGAAAGCGGCTATGACGATTCGCAGGAAAGAAGGGAACTGGAAAAGGCAGCAGTACGGCTAAAAATCAAATAGATATAATAAACATGACATGCTGTTGTCGTGTTTAGGGTGATATGATCATTTCGGAGTGTGAGAGGGAGACGCGATTATGACGAAGTCATAATTCTGCATCGCGTCGACCGACTTGCCGCCGAACGAAGTGAGGGGGCGTTACCCGGGAATGAAGATAGACAGGCTGATCGGGATATTGTCGATCTTACTGCAGGAAGAAAAGACAACGGCTCCTGAACTGGCGGAAAGGTTTGAGGTGTCCCGCAGGACGATAAACCGGGATATTGAGGATCTTTGCAAGGCAGGGATTCCCATACGGACCGCGCAAGGTACCGGGGGTGGTATCAGCATTATGGATGGATACCGTATGGACAGGACGATCCTGACATCAAAGGATTTGCAGATGATCCTTGCAGGGCTGCGGAGTCTGGACAGTGTGAGCGGAAGCAGTTATTACGGGCAGCTCATGGAGAAGATCCAGGCGGGATCTTCCGAGTTCATTACCGGAAGGGATTCCATTCTGATCGATCTGTCATCATGGTATCGGGAATCACTCGCTCCAAAGATAGAGACCATACAGGATGCGATCGGGTTAAAGAAGACCATCAGGTTTCAGTATTATTCACCCGGAGGGGATACAGAGAGAGAAATTGAACCATATTATCTTATTTTCAAATGGACAAGCTGGTATGTTTATGGCTATTGCCTTTTGAGGAAAGATTTCAGACTGTTTAAGCTTAACCGGATGGATGGTATCGTTCATGCAACGTCCTATAAGGGGGATCGTGAAGTTCCGATGCCGGATCTGTCAAACAAAAAGGTCTTTCCCGCAAAAGACAGGGTAAAAGCAAAGTTTGATCCTTCAATGAAATGGCAGCTTGTGGAAGAGTATGGTGTAGACTCTTTTACGGAAATGGATGACGGAAGCCTGCTGTTTGAACATGATTATGCTGATGATGAAGGACTGCTTGCCTGGATGCTTTCATGCAGGGATAAGGTGACTGTCCTAGAACCGGAGCGGATCAGGGAAAAGCTCTATCAGATAACCGCTGAAGTAGCAAGAAAGTATGAAGGAGACAGGAAATGAAAAACAAAGCGTTGGTCGTGATAGACCTTCAGAATGATATTACGAAGAATTACAAAATGATCATAGGACAGGTCAATGAAGCAGTCGATTGGGCAGTGGCAAATGAGATGCATATCATCTATATCAGGCACTATAACCTGTCCGAAAAGACAAGAACATTTAAGCCGGATACCAAGGGCTCTGAACTGGTCCCTGAACTCAAGGTCGTGTCAGAGAATGTTTTTGGAAAATCAAAAGCCAGTGCGCTGACAAGTGAAGCATTTACCGGGTTTATTGAGAAAAATGATATAGAAGAGTTTTACATCACCGGTGCCGATGCAACGGGCTGTGTCAAATCTACAAGCTATAACCTTGTAAAGGCAGGATACATAGTGCACGTGATATCTGATTGTGTGACGAGCTATGATCTGAAAAAACTGGATGAAATGTATACGTATTATGCTGATAAGGGCTGCGAAGTATTGACACTCGAAGAGTGTATGAGTGGAAAGGAGGCTTGACGTTATGAGGCTGGACGGTTTTGGATTATTGGTCGAAGATATGGCAAAGATGATCCGCTTTTACAGGGATGTGCTTGGATTCGAGATTAAGGAAGAAGAGAACACATCTAATGTTTACCTTGTGAAAGACGGAACATTGTTTCTGCTATACGGCAGGAAGGATTTTGAGAAGATGACGAGCCGACGGTATGAATATGTTAAGGGGCTGAATGGTCATTCAGAGATCGCTCTTTATGTCGATACCTTTGATGAAGTGGATGCTGCTTTCAAGACTGCGATAGAGAATGGTGCGACGCCGATATTAGAACCCGAATTGGAACCGTGGGGCCAAAGAACCTGCTACATTGCGGATCCGGAAGGGAATCTGATAGAGATTGGTTCCTGGAATAAGCCTTTTGAAGAGAAGGATGCAGGGAGGTAGCTCATGGAATACATCAGAGTCACAAAGGAAAATCTGGAAAAGGAACACATATGCTGTGCAATTTCCAATAATAAAGATGTACAGGTATTCTCAAAGAAAGCATGGCTTGCCGACAGGTTTGATGAAGGACTTGTGTTTTTGAAGAGTGTGGAGCGCGGCAAGTGCTTTATTGAATATATCCCGGCGGAAAACGCATGGATTCCTATCGAGGCGGATGGATATATGTACATCGACTGTCTGTGGGTGTCCGGTTCGCTTAAAGGGCATGGATATTCTACGGATCTGCTAAATGCCTGCATAGAGGACAGCAAAGAAAAAGGACGAAAGGGGCTGTGCATTTTATGTGCTGCAAAGAAAAAGCCGTTCCTGGCTGATCCGAAATTTTTGAAGTACAAAGGTTTTATCGTAGGTGATGAAGCTGATAATGGTATAGAGCTTTGGTACTTGCCGATTGAGAAGAAAGCTGATGTGCCACGATTCAAAGAATGCGCCAGACATCCGCATATAGAAGAGAAGGGCTATGTTTTATATTACACGAACCAATGTCCTTTTAATGCAAAGTATGTTCCGGTCCTGGAGCAGGCTGCTAAGGAGAATGGTATTCTGTTTCGGCCGATTCACATAGAAAGCAGGGATGAAGCTCAGAATGCACCGTCTCCGATCACAAATTATGCTTTGTTCCATGATGGTGAATATGTTACAAATGAACAGATGAATGATAAGAAGTTCCTGAAACTGGTCAAAGGAGTCAATGGGGACGGTTCTCATTGACTGGCAGTATAACATTATAGCATTGTGAAATAGATTTATACCAAGGGCGCTCTTATACAGGCACAACTCCTTCAGAAGGAACCTTGTCAAAAATGCTTCATCCCTTTTTTACATTTGTGTTGCTTATGATAGAATAATGCAATCGGAATTTGTGGAGGAGAAAATGGAACAAAAGACAACGGAATTGTATATGACCTTCAGGATGTTAATAAGCTGGAACTTCCGAATATAAAGCTTCCATGGACAGAATAAAAAATACAAGTTTGGAAGTCACCGAGAACCGTCCCCGCTGACTTCTCAATGATCAGTATTGAAAAAGCTTAGAAACATGGGGGAGAACCTGATCATGGATATCAGGAAAGTCTTTAATTCAAATCATCTTAAACTCATAGCGATCATCGCAATGACAATTGATCATGCTACAGACCTTATTTACCCGGGATTTCCTGCGGAACCTCTGCCATTTGTGCTTCATTTTATCGGACGGCTGACCGCTCCGATCATGTGGTTCTTTGTGTGTGAGGGCTATCACTATACAAAGGATATTAAGAAGTATATGCTCCGCCTGGGTATCTTTGCCATTATTTCCCACTTTGCTTATTGCTTTGGGTTTGGAATAAGCCTTAATCCCTTAGTGAGCGGGATATTCAACAGAACCAGCGTTATGTATCCGTTGTTTATTGCAGTTGTCGTATTATATATTGAAGATCACTCCGGAAATCTTAAAAAATGGCAGAAGACTGCTGTTCAAACCGTTCTTATTCTGAGCGCCTTTCCTGCGGATTGGAGCTGTATCGCAGTTCTGGCGATCATTGACATGTACAGTGAAAGAGGAAATCTGGAGAGACAGATGTTGAAAATGGCGGGGTGGGTATCTGTATATGGGATAGTCTCTTATTTCTTTGTCAGTAAAACATATGCGATAGAACTGATCGGTGTGCTCATGGTCTATCCTGTACTCAAACTTTATAATGGTGAGCGTGGCAGGGCGAAATGGATGAAGTGGTTTTTCTATATATATTATCCGCTGCACTTGATCATAATTGGAATTATAAGGCTGGCAGTATACGGAGACATAAACATCTGTCTTTGAAGTCCTGAACCGATCGCAGGGAGTCTTTGGGGACGGTTCTCATAGACTCAGTTTTGAAAAAATAAGTCAACGAGAACCGTCCCCAAAGACTTACTTGACAAGCTAATAATCATTAGCTATAGTATGGCTAATGAAAATTAGCAAACTGGAGGGAATTGACGATGAATGATTACATAGCATATTGCGGGCTGGACTGTGAGGCCTGCGAAGCCCGTTTGGCTACGGTAAATAACGACAATGAACTGCGGATAAAGGTGGCGAAAGAATGGTCAAAGCTAAATGGGGTGGAGATTACGCCGGAAATGATCAACTGCTCCGGCTGCCGTATTCCGGGAGCAAAGACTGTGTACTGTGATTCTTTATGCCCGATCAGGCTGTGCGCGAGAGAAAAACAGGTGGAAACCTGCGGCGGCTGTCAGGGAGTGGAGTCGTGCGAAAAAGTTGGGGCAATTATCAGTAACAATCCTGATGCACGGAGAAGGCTGAAAAACATCGGGAACGTATGACGGCAAATCTTCCCTAAAAATTCCGGGTGATAAACGATGGATAGAATATGCAGCAGACTGACGGTATTTTTTGAAGATCCGTTTTGGGGGGTGTTTTTGAGAGAGTTGAATACAGGAAACTGTCAGTAGCTAAAGTGACGTTTGGTGCGGAACCGAAGGATTATAAGGTCTTGGAGCTTATCAATCGGAATTATTATCATCTGCAGTTTAGTCCGGCGGTTGAAACGGTTGTAAAGGATAACAGAAAGAATCCTAAAAGGGCACAGCGTGATGCGAAAAAACAGACATTGGAAACAGGCATAGGCACTAAATCGCAGCAGGCACTCAAATTACAACAAGAACAGAATAAGCAGGAACGGAAAATCAGAAGCCGTGAACAAAGGGATGCTGAAAACCAGCGTCTGTTTGAACTGAAGCAGATTAAGAAAAGAGAAAAACATAAAGGACATTGAGGTATGGGAATAAGAGTAGAGAGACTAACTGAGGATAACTTTAATTCCCATTCACTGGATAACTTTATCAGGCATCAGGTTGTCACAGAGTGTTGGAGAAAGGTGGATGGAAATTGGATTCTTCTGCCGATTTCATTTGTAGAAGAATGGAGTCTTGATAAGTGCAGAGAAGAAGCGTCGGCAATAGCAAATAATCTATATGGGGACATGATAGATTATGGGGCATTTGAGGAGACAGATTTGATAGGATATATTACGCTTGGTACAGAAAGAATAGGAACAAAAAGACAGTATGTCCAGCTTGTTACATTTCAAGTGTCCGAACAGTTTAGGGGCATGGGAGTTGGCAGAAAGCTTTTTGAGAAAGCGGTCACAATAGCAAGGGGATATGGTGCAAAAAAGCTTTACATTTCCGCTCATTCATCAAAAGAATCTCAGGCTGCGTATAAGGCATTGGGATGTGTGCATGCTGAGGAGATAATACCCTGGATTGCAGATGAGGAGCCATTTGATGTACAGCTGGAATTTGTATTATAAATGGCTGTGTTCAGCAGAAGAGGTGGGGACAGATGAAGATAGAGCATATTGCTATGTATGTGAATGATTTGGAAGGAACCCGAGATTTCTTCGTAAAGTATCTTGGTGGGTTGTCAAATGATGGATATCATAATGAATTAACAGGATTCAGATCATACTTTATCACTTTTGATGATGGGGCAAGACTTGAGATCATGAATAAGCCCTCTATGGAAGATTCAGCAAAGAGAGTCAATCGTACAGGGTATATTCATATAGCATTTTCAGTTGGAAGTGCTGAAGAGGTTGACCGTTTGACAAGAGTATTTCGAGAAGATGGATATGAAGTGATAAATGGCCCTCGAACAACAGGCGACGGATATTATGAAAGCTGTATTATCGGCGTAGAGGGAAATCAGATAGAGATTACAGCTTGAATTACAGGCAATTTGGAGGAAAGGCTAAAGGTTTTTTATATGACAGCATGAGTCAGCGGGGACGGTTCTAATTGACTCCTTTTGATCAGGAGGAAAGAAAAAAATGAAGGATATACCTGAATTAACTATAGAAACAATAAAACGGATGGAAGATATGTCATGGTTTACCCATGCGCAGATCTTTGACGATCTTATCATAGTGGCACAGCAGGAAACGGCCTGCTACATACTGAGGACAGCGTCGGGACTCGTGGTGATAGATGGTATCTGGCCTGATAAAAGAGTATATGATGAGATCCTGAGTTCAATTGATGAAGCGGGCTGGGGCGATGATGGGATCTGTATGTTTATAATGACACATGGTCATATCGATCATGTGGGATGCGGAAAGTGGCTTAAGACGGACTCCGGAGCAAAGACCTTTCTTTCTGAGGAGGACGATGAATTAAGGCTTTCAACTCCGCATGAAGACGGACGGAGCGACAGCTATAAAGAGTTTGAGATCGATGAGTATATATCTGACGGGGATATGATCGACTGCGAAGACAGAAGTATATATGTCATATCGACTCCGGGTCACACAAATGGTTCGTCAAGTTTTATTTTTCCTGTGCATGAGAACGGAAAAGAACATATGGCGTGTCTTTTCGGCGGTGCGACACCTCCAAGAGGTGATGATAACGGCAGGGAAATACAAAGACAGTCCATAAAGAAATTCATGAAGATCACCGGAGAAAAAGGATGCGATGTCGCTCTTACAAATCATACCGCCTTTGACTGTGGTCTTGAGCGCATTGCTTACAGCAGGGCAAGGATAGCCCATCTCCCGAACATCTACATCCTTGGAACAGCCGGAGTACTGGACTTTTGCAGGGTTTTTGAAAGGATACTGTGATACTTATCTGCAATGGTAATTAAAAATCTGTGAAGGATCCGAGGTGGAGGTAGGAGATAGTTTGAAACGTGGATACATGGAAATAGAATATAATATTATCAAAACGGATAACAGTGATTGTCTCTGCTATGATGTTATGAGATTGGAGAAAAAACATGGTTAGGGAAGCTGAGCAAAGTGATCTGGATGCAATACTTCAACTGTATCTGTTCCTTCATGAGGACAGTATCCCTGAAGAAGATGAGCATTTGAGAGATACATGGCTTCAGATAATACAGGATCCGAATTACCATCTGATCGTGAACGAGGTGGATGGTAAGATCGTTTCATCTTGTGTGTGCGTGATCATACCCAATCTGACAAGAAATATCCGCCCCTATGCTTTTGTTGAGAACGTGGTGACACGTGAGGATTATCGGGGAAAGGGCTATGCCGGTGAATGTCTTGAGTTTGCCAGGGAGATTGCAGAAAAAGAGAACTGCTATAAGATGATGCTGCTGACAGGTTCAAAGAAGCCGGAGACGCTTCGCTTTTACGAGAAGGCAGGGTACAACAGCAGTGATAAGACTGCGTTTATACAGTGGCTTGGGATGGATAAATGATTATGGATATCAAAAGAAGTATAAACGATACCCGAAAAGGTTTTGAAGAAAGCTTTGCGGCAGGGGAATTCTATAACAGGCAGACTCAGGACTCGGACCATTTGGAAAAGATACTTGGATTTGTGAAGATTAGTGAAAGAATGAAGATCCTTGATCTCGGAACAGGAAGCGGGTATCTTTCGTTTCCTATAGCGAAGGGCAATCCTGATTGTGATGTAATAGGTCTGGATATTGTAAATGATGCTCTTGAAGCAAACCGGATGAGAGCTACTGCCGAAGAAATAAAGAATCTTTCGTTTGTAAGCTATGATGGAATCGACTTTCCTTTTGAGTCAGGGTCCTTTGATTTGGTTGTAACAAGATATGCGCTACATCATTTTCCGGACATAGTACATAGCATTGGAGAGGTGAGCAGGGTCTTGAAGAACGGCGGGATGCTGTTCATTTCAGATCCTTGTCCTAATGAATGTGATACGGATAGATTCGTAGATGATTATATGCGCTTGAAGAAGGACGGGCATATCAAGTTTTACACTAAAGATGATTGGACAGATATTTGTTGTAACCAAGGGCTTATTATCTTAGATAGTTTCGAGAGTTCAATACGATTCCCGAAGAAGAAAGATACGGCGTTTGGGTATGAGACTGTGCTGATGAAACATGATAAAACAGTTGTAGATAGTTACGATCTGGCAGAGACAGATACGGAGCTTTATATTACTGAACGGGTAAATAACATTTTATTTATGAAAGAATAAAACATTTGTGGTGATGGCATGAATGATTATAGGGACGAAAGGATGAAGATATTTCCAAAATCAATTGATATCGGTGAATACTTAAGAAGTAGTGCAGTGATTGATTATATGAATGAGAGTGTTTCAGGGCTTGCGGATACTCTGTTTGAAAAGTCTGGAAATAATATGGATTATATCCGAAGAGCCTACGAATATGTCAGAGACAGAATACCACACTCTGCAGATATTGATGCCGAGGAAGTGCCTTGCACTGCTTCAGAAGTATTGGAAACAGGCCATGGAATCTGTTTTGCAAAATCTCATTTATTGGCAGCATTGCTGAGATATAAAGGGATTCCGACAGGATTTTGCTATCAAAAACTCATATTGGATGATGAAACCGCTCCGGAGCTTATCATTCACGGATTAAATGGAGTGTACCTTGAAGATAGAAAAACATGGATACGATTGGATGCAAGGGGTAACAAAGAGGGGGTAAATGCCAGATTTTCAGTCACAGATGAACAGCTGGCATTTCCAATCCGCCCCGAAAAAGGAGAAAGAGACGGGATCATGGTATATGCGGGTCCTGCTCCTGATGTGATTATGGCATTGCAATCACATAACAGCAGATCGGAGTTGTGGATTGACCTGCCCACGGAATTACCTGATTCTGATGTGTTGATAACAGCCTGATTGATCCTACGCCGCTGTGAAGATAGCGATGCAGAGGATTTATACAAATATGCCAGTGATCCGGATGTGGGTCCGATTGCAGGATGGCCGCCTCACCGGAACATTGAGGAAAGCCGTGATGTGATAAAGAATGTTCTAAGTGGTAAGGAAGCTTATGCCATTTGTTTGAAAGAGGACGGTAAGGCTATCGGAGCCATAGAACTGAAGCTGAACGGTCATACCGATATGACAGATCGAGATGATGAATGTGAGATGGGTTACTGGCTTGGGAAACCGTTTTGGGGTCAGGGTATTATGCCTGAGGCTGTGAAGGAAACGCTCCGCCACGCCTTTGAGGACTGTGGTATGCAGAAGGTCTGGATCGGATATTATGAGGGAAATCAAAAGTCAAAACGTGTCCAGGAGAAATGCGGCTTCAAGTATCAGTGGCGATCGGAGAATGTGGATGTACCTCTGATGCATGAGAAGCGGACAGGTTATGTGAGTTTGATGACGAAGGAAGATTGGGAGGCAGCGCAATGATGGAGTATCGATTCGCTACAGCCTCTGATATTGATGCTCTCATAAAGATCAGATTGGAAATGCTTCGGATTGTAAATGACTTGGAAGATGATTATGTTTTCGGAGAAGACTTTGTGCAGGCAAGCAGAGATTATTTTCTGAAAGGTGATCAGATAACGGTGTTTGCACTTCATGACAGTATTATAGTCGGATGCGGTTCTATTTGTTTTATGGAACTTATGCCGACATTCTCTCATCCGACTGGAAAACGAGCTCATCTTATGAATGTATATACGAATGTTGCCTATCGGAGACAGGGTATAGCATAGGAGTCATCGGGGACGGTTCTCACTGACTTAATTGACTTGAAAGAAGTCAGCAAGAACCGTCCCCGTTGACTTAAGGAGAATTTATGAAGAAATTCAGATTGCCGCTCATATTGCTTGTCGTATTTGAAACAGTAGCTGTGATGCTGTGGCTGACCAAGGATAACTTGTTTTATCTGTTCAACTTCAGCTATATAGGCATATCAATATCACTGGGAGTTTTTCTATTTATAAAGAAATACAGATATGCCAGACGCATAGTGCAACTGCTTGTCGGGTTGTATATGCTGATCTACCTGGGGCTCATCTGTCAGGAAAATATGCAGATCGAAGGGTTTTGGTATTATCTGTTTACGGGAGTATTTGAGGCAGCGACCATACATTATGCTGTTGCAAAAATATTTGGGCCACTGATCTTTGGGAGAGGATGGTGCGGATATGCCTGCTGGACTGCGATGGTGCTGGATTTTCTTCCGTATAAAGAGCCGAAGGAACCAAGGCGGAAACTGGGATGGATACGGTATGTCACTTTTGCTGCGTCACTTATATTTGTATCGGCATTGTTTCTTACGAAAGTCGGAAATATTGAACGCATCATGTTTTGGACGTTTGTGACCGGGAATATAGTGTATTACTCAACCGGTATTGCTTTGGCATTTGCCTTTAAGGATAACAGAGCATTCTGCAAATATATCTGTCCGATAACGGTTTTCTTAAAACCGATGAGTTACTTTTCGCTGATCCGGATAAAGTGTGAAAAGGAAAAATGTATATCGTGTGGTAAATGCAAGCAGGTATGTCCCATGAATGTGGATGTGACTGATAATTCGAGAAAAAGAGAAAATGGTACAGAATGCATTCTATGCTTGGAATGCGTGAAGAACTGTCCGAAGAATGCACTTTGAATTTAAGAATTATGAGTGGACTGGTAATAGGATTCTGTACGATATTAAGCGGCTGGTTTGGTCAGGGCGTTGAAGTATCCGCGATCGTGGCCTCATTTTTTCATATTGTCAGTATCGGATACGTATTATATATGCTGACAAGCTGTGTGCAGGGGTATATTACCGGGGCAGGCAGACCCGAGATGGCCATGCTGCTTCTTATTGCATACTATATTGTATTCAGGATCCCTGCAGCGATATTGATGAAAACATCCATTGGGCTTTCGGGAATATGGTTTGCTTTTCTTGTGAGTCATGTTATGGCATGTGTACTGGCATTTGTGATATTGAGTTTCATAAGGGACAGGCGGCGGGCGCCACAAAGCCTGTATTTTAGGGTATGACACGGATCGTATCACGTATGTGACGATACGTTTCTGACAATCTGAACGGTTCTTTGTTATTCTCCGATTGCCGGCAGAAAAAATCGTATAATGAAAAGATTTGATTTTGGAGCCTGGTACCGTCCGCGAACGCAGTGCGTGAGCGGGTAACGGTACTGGCATCCTTTGTCCTAAGGGGGTACCGCTTGCGGTGGATTCCTTAGGACGTGGACGGAGAATATCGGTGTATAAACTGGCGTTTCTAGAGGAGGAAATGAGATGAATACAAACGATTACACGATAAGACTGGAAAACGAAAAGGATCACAGGGCTGTTGAGAATCTTGTAAGAGAATCATTCTGGAACGTTTACAAGCCGGGATGCTCCGAGCATTACGTGATACATGTGCTCCGGGATGACCCTGCGTTCGTGAAGGAACTGGATTTTGTAATGGAAAAAGACGGACGACTTATCGGGCAGAATATGTTCATGAAAACGATCATCGAAGCGGATGACGGAAGGACTATACCTGTACTTACAATGGGACCGATCGGGATCGTTCCAGATCTTAAACGTAAAGGCTACGGAAAAGCCATACTCGATCATTCTCTGGAAAAAGCTGCCGCGATGGGATTCGGAGCCGTTTTGTTTGAAGGAAATATTGACTTCTATGGCAAGAGCGGTTTTGATTATGCAAGCAAGTTCGACATCAGGTATCATGATCTGCCGGAGGATGCGGATTCATCATTCTTTCTTTGCAGGGAGCTGATCCCGGGGTACCTTGATGATGTAACGGGGGTATATCAGACCCCGCAGGGATACTATGTGAAGGATGAGGATGTGGATGAGTTTGACAAAGAGTTTCCGCCTAAAGAGAAGCTGAAGCTTCCGGGACAGATATTCGGGTAAGAGGGCTCACGACAAATGTAAATCCTGGCGTTTCTATGACATAAGACCGCAGATCTGCGGTCTTTTTGCCTTGACGAACTAATATATGTCAGTTATAAGTCAGTGGGTAAGTCAGTGGGGACGGTTCTCACTGACTTATTTTTCTCAGCGAAGTCAATGGGGACGGTTCTCCTTGACTCCTGAAAAGGGGTCAGAGAGAACCGTCCCAATGGCGTTAAGTTAAGAAATCAGTCCTCAGTATGACCAGTATCCAAGATCGATTTCCGTAACAGGAGATCGATCTTTTTTAAGTTAAAATAAATAAAAAAAGCCCAGA
>Ga0256405_10002098_pt1 | contig 48592 bp, 43 predicted proteins | sample RumenRJG_02DNA_FD_189096 | JGI IMG/M metagenome (GOLD analysis project Ga0256405, IMG submission 189096) | Bovine rumen microbial communities from Lethbridge, Alberta, Canada - RJG_02 | ecosystem: Host-associated > Mammals > Digestive system > Stomach > Rumen | place: Canada: Alberta...
TATTTTCGCCTGTAAAACGGCGAAAATCTCCACCGACAGACATGTCCTCTTGACACTGCATCCATGAAATCCAGACCCACTCTTAGATTGTACCTGAAAGAATTTACACACTATTTTGGACTTGACTGCGACAGACCTGAAAGTACATCCCAGAGTATAGTCATAGCCAGCAGCAGAGCTGTAATCGTCCTGTTGATGGTTCATTCAGGCAGGACGGTGGAGTTGTGGATAACCGGCATTTCGCTATGGATGATCTGTCCTGTCAGAATAGCCGCTCTCAGGTGAAACATTTATCTATCAGCAAATCCAGGTCCCTGACATTGAATGGAAGCTGCTCCGTTTCAAAGGTAAGAAACAGCAAATCACCGAGCATAATCCCGTTCCGCTGGTATGTACGTACCTTGAGCAGGTTTCTGTTTACATAGTCTTCGTCATCCATCATCCCGAAATGCTCGTAGTACTGTTCTTCTCTGCGACGGACATTCAGAATCGTGAAGTCCGGCAGAAGTACCGTGGAGTCCGGAAGAACCAGCTTACATTCATATTTATAGGGAATGCCCCGCTCGAGCAGACGGTTGGCAATCATTATTTCGGATTTAGACCGGACACGTTCTCCGTTATTGGTTATGAATTCACGGTCATCCATTTTGTATTCTGTTTTCTCATAAGGTGTTTCCATCCACTGTTTTACGAATACCTCGTCGCTCGGTGTAACCGGGGTGACGAACCTTCTCCGGCTTGCCGGAAGCTCCTCATAGATTCTGTCCAGCCTCTCTTCCGGCCAGATATTTCTCATACGAAGCAAAAGCTCTCTTCTCTTTTCCGCTTCCTTCAAAACAGACCGGTCATAGGCTTTCTGGGCAAGGGCAGCCGTCAGTTTTTCTTTCTTTTTGGAAAGGTAGACGCCGCTTGTATCACCAGTTTCTTTTACGCAATAATACTGTTTGCGGTTATGTCCTGTGCTTACACGCAGTCTTCCTTCGGGCGCTTTCTTCAGCGCCTTTTCCTTCTTCCGGATAATCTCCTCCCACCACGCAAGTTCACTGTTAATTGTATTCAGAATGGAATCCACAGACGTCCCCCCCTTCAACATCGGATACCCGTGCAGAATGTATGACTGATATATCGATGAGTTATCCGACCTGGCCTCAGAGATGTGTCTATTATTGTATTCTTCCGTCAGGACCAATTCAACGGATGTCCCGCGGGATCGGCGTTATTGCCTCAGGTTCTCCGAATCGCACAGCGCACGGAACACTTTCATTCCCGACAGCGGCTGATTTTTGTTCACTTTCACAAGGCAGATTCAGGATTCTGCCAAAAATATAGCAACGAAATCCCCATCGTAAAAACGCGCAAAAAATACCCCCTTTACCGGATGTGTGTCCAGTAAAGGAGGTACCTGTCAGCGGACCATGCTTCTATGATACAGAGTTTTTCAGCCGTCCAGGGCGGCCATGCCGTAGCGCCAGATGGAGATGAGAACGGATCCTATGCTGAAGGCTTCGCAGGCGATGCCGGAGAGCGAACCGATGATGATATCGTAGATAATCCAGGCAGGACTTGCGAAACACAGCCTGTTCAGACGGATAATCCGCCCGTTTCTGGACCAGTTGGTAAGGGTTGTGGCAACAGAGGCCGCACAGGGAAGAAGATCCGCCGGGCCTTTCCAGGTCACGACAGTAACCAGAATCAGAAGAGCAGATATCACATAGCGCCATCCAATCCAAGATGCCCAACGGTGTTTTGTATCATTCAGAAGAAAGATATTCACCGTAAATAGGAGCTGCGAAAAAGATGCGATGATGCTGCCCAGCATGAAAAAATGCAGGGTATACAGGAGTCCCGCAAGTGCATGCACGAACATGAGCTTTTTGGTGTCTTTGCACTGGAACGCGGCGATCACAACACCGGTGCCGATAAATCCGACTATCTGAGCGAGAACAGCATACATAGGGGACTCCTTCCGGAATACGCACGAAGCAGCCATTAATTGGCCGATCACTTATGGATGTGTTCTAATTGTATCTGCCCGGATAAACTTTCTCCAATCAGCAGTTTTAATATGGGGTATCGAATGCGTACCGGCCGCGGGAACTTGCTTTCTACACCCACATACAGCCTGGAACACACAGGGGCCACGATAACCTGGTGGCCACGGGAACTTGCTTTCTACACCCTCATATAGCCTGGAACACACAGGGGCCACGATAACCTGGTGGCCGCGGGAACTTGCTTTTCATGATTTCCGTGAAATACATCTCACAGGGAGTTGCAGGTATCTCATAGGCCGGATTTTTCTTTTATAAATACATGGTTCTTGAATGAATACATCTCTTTTACTGTTATTTTCAAAATGTGAGATGCAGTTTTTTCACCAACACCTCACCAACGCCCATGCCTCTGAAAGAATCTTCCTGCATCCTGAAAATGATACATCTATGTCACCTTTCCTCTGGTGTCTGAGCTGTATTTCTAAACTTTTCTCCGGATATTCGCCTGTAAACACAGCTTTGTCAGCAGATTCAAAGACCTATTAGATGTAGGGCCATGCTGATGCCTGCCAGATTCAGCTCATTCAGGCATGCGCCGAATCCCTGGGATGCATTACACAACATCCGCGGCTGTGCAGCGCAGCAGATAGGGCAACTCTGCACAGCAAACCAGACGTGCGATGCACAGCAAACCAGGCGTGCGATACACAGCAAACCAGGACTGTGCAATGCACAGCCCTGGTCGCTGATGTTCTGTCTTGTTATGGTCGGTCTTTTCACCGCATTTCGTTCTCGTTCTTGCAGTCAAAGCTCACATAGGGCACATTTTCGCCCCGCTCCTTTGCAGGAAGGTAGCGCTTCCAGAAGTCGTCGAAGAGACGGAAGATTTCTTTGTGCTTGGCGGCGATGATGAATATGGTGATGAGTACGTAGATGGCCGAGAGCACATCGGTGAAGGCCCACAGCAGGTCTGCCTCGATGTTGTAGAAGATGACGCAGGGAAGCATGTAGTAGATCATGTAGATCGGCATCATTTTCCGGTTGGTTTCGGAGTCGCCGAAGGCATAGTTGACGGATTTCTCGCAGGTATAGTACATGCCGATGATGGTGGTCCAGGCAAATACCGCGATGGCGATGGCCGTGAGCTTGCCGCCGATGGCGCCGTAGGCGTTGGTAAATGCGATGGTGGTAAGTGCGCCGCTGGTGGCATCCGCCGAGATATAGGATCCGGTCATGATGATGGTGAAGGCTGTGATGGAGCAGATGATGAAGGTATCCAGAAAGACTTCGCCCCAGCCCCAGAGAGACTGGCGGACCGGATGGTCGGTGATGGCGGAGGCGTGAGCGATCATGCCATAGCCGGTTCCGGCGTCATTGGAATAGATACCGCGGGCCACGCCGTACTGGATGGCATCGCGGACGGTGGCGCCGGCAAAGCCGCCGACTGCTGCCGTCGGGGAGAAGGCACTCTTGAGAATCAGCATCACAACAGCCGGAATCTGGGTGATGTTGAGAATCATAACGCCCAGGCCCATGATGATATAGAGGGCGGCCATGATGGGAACGGCACGGGACATGACATCGGAGATTCTGCGCAGGCCGCCCCAGATGGTAACCAGGCAGGTCAGGCCGATAACGATGACAGACCAGAGATTCGGAATACCGAAGGCCTCCCGCATGGAGCTGGTCACGGCCTCGGTCTGGACACAGCAGGTCCAGGGGCCGAAAAGGAAGCAGAATACCGCCAGAACGATGGCACCCTTATTCCAGCCGAAGGCGTTTTTCAGCACGAAGGAGCGGTCGCAGACAAACTCGTTCATGGATTTTTTGTAGTGCTCGCGGTACCGCTGGCCGATGATGATCTCGCAGGCCTTGGTGGACATGCCGAAGAAGGCGGATACCCACATCCAGACCAGGGCGCCGGGGCCGCCGCTGACGATGGCGGTCGCCACGCCGCTGATATTGCCGGTGCCGACCGTATTGGCCAGAGCCGTGCAGGCTGCCCGGAAACCGGAGATGGTTCCCTCTCCTTCGCCTTTTACGCCTATCTGGCCGAAGGTATTCTTAAAGTTAAAGCCTATCTTTTTCTGGTAGCGGAATCCGAACCGGATGCTGAGCACGATGCCCACACCCAGGAGGAGAACCGTCATCCAGGTTCCCCACAGAAAATCGTCCACCATATACATGAAATCAGTTAATGCTGCCATACGCTTCCCCTTTTCTTTTCATTATCTTCCCGCACCGGCATAGCACTGTCGGCACCGATTGTCCGCCGGCATCAGCTTACGGCCGGATTCCGGGCTGTGCGCCCATGGCGAGAAACCGTTCTTTCGCCTCCACGGTCTGCCGGATGTGATAGTCCACGGTGGTGCAGCAGCCGCCGACCGCCGCGGCGCCGGCCTTCATGTAGGCAAAGGCGTAATCCCCGAAGTTTTTGTCCACGCCTTCTCCGTGCCAGGTCTTGGTCACCGGGTCATAGACTTCGCCGCTGTTGGGATATACGCCGATGGGCAGATCCGTGGCCGATTTCAGTTCCCGGATCAGACTCTCGATATACTCCGGCTTTGTGCAGTTGACGCCGATCATTTTGAGATGCGGATGCCCTTCTGACAGAGCTTTTGCGCAGTCGCTGATGAGGTCCCCCTCATTGATGTGCTTTCCGTCTTTGCAGGAGAAACTGATCCAGTAGTCCGCCCCCAGCTCTTCCGCGATATCCGCCTCCAGAAGGGCCTCGTGGAGGGAGGGCTGGGTTTCAATCAGCAGGATATCCGCCCCCGCCTCATGGAGAATCTCCATTCTGCGGCGATGGAATTCGATGAGGACTTCATCGCTCACCCCGTAGTTGCCGCGATACTCGGACCCATCCGCTAGGTAGGCGCCGTAGGGGCCGATGCCCGCAAGGCACAGGGGCCAGACTCGTCCGGCGGCCTCTCCTTCTTCCTTCCACCACTGGTCTCTTGCCTCCACAAACAGGGTGACGGAGCGGGCAATCAGCTCCTCTGCCTGCTCTCTTGTGCAGCCATTCTGCATCAGTCCGGGAATGGTTGCCTGGTAGCTGCAGGTAATGCCGCAGTCGGCGCCGGCCCGGAAGTAATCCAGATGCACCTGCTTTACCAGGTCCGGTGCCTCTTCCAGACACTTCGCCGTCCAGAGCTTCGAATTCAGGTTGGCGCCCAGTTTTTCCAGGGCAGTGGACATGGAACCGTCGATGATCATAATCTTGTTTTGTGCAAGGATGTTTTCTATGGATGCGTTCTGCTTTGCTGACATGGATCTGCAGACTCCTCTCTTAAAAGTTTTGCTCATTTACAGTTATACAGTTATATCTGTTTGAAGTTTTATAATTATAAAGTATATCGGTTTTACGGATTCTCTGCAACCAAAAACGGCGCTGATTATGCATTTCTCTCCGCTTTCGGTTCAGACAAAAAGAGCGCCTGCACAGCAGGCGCATCTTTCTTTGACTTATCAATATTTCTATATTTCACACTTATCTCTCTACCGGCCCTGTCCATCCGTTGATTCCGCCGAAGTTCAGGACATTCTCATATCCCATAAGCATAAGCTTGCCGCAGGCGATTTTGCTGCGGGCGCCGCTGGCGCAGTAGACAAGAATCTTCTGCTGCTTATCCGGAAGCTGCGCCGGTTCTTTCTTCGCGATGGTCTCGTTGGGGATATTGATGGCGCCGGGGATATGACCGTCCCGGTATTCGCCGGGCGTCCGGACATCCACCACCAGGACATCCTTCTCTTCCTGCATGATGCGTTTCGCTTCTTCGTGTGAAATCTTCTGTACCTGCGGTTTTGCACCGCCGAATAATCCGAACATCAATCAACCTCTCTCAGTATCTCCAGCACTCGTTTGAGCTCCGGCAGGGGATCCAGCCCTATCATCTCTCTCGTGGGTGCGATTTTTACGTTGACCGGGATCGCAAGGAACCGGTTCCGGAAGTAGAAGTCCGCATGGTCCTCCTTCAGGCTCATCCACATCTCGCCGCTGGTGAAGTCAGCCAGGTTTTTGAGCTTCTTAAAAAACTCCGCGGACGGAAAATCTGCGCCTTCCGGTGCATAGACATGGAGTGTGTCCGGAATCTGGAGCTTTGCGGAAGATACCCGGACAAGCTCCGGAAACCTTGCCTGAAAATCCTCTTCCATATGGGTGAGAAGCGGTCCTTCCGCCATGGCCCGGAGATTATATCCGGTTTTCTGCGGAAACTCCGCGTGCACGAAGCATCCCACATTCATAAGGCCTTTTCTGGCTCCCTTCACATCCGTGTAGGTGTCATTAAGCGCCACGTCAGAAACGATAACCTTCACTCTGCCCTCCGGGCCGGAGACACCGCGCCAGGTTGGCATGACGCCGCAGACACCCTTAAATGCGGAAAAGGGAGATTTTCCCTCTTCAAAGTGGGGAAGCAGTTCCGCCTCTTCCACCATCTCCGGGGTAAGGCCGGCACCGCCGTTCTCGTCCAGGACCGCATCGGAAAGCTCTCTGCAGATGGTCTGGGAAATGTTTTCGGCATTCATCTGTTTTTCGTAGCGGCTTCCCATGATGCGCAGAACTACCATCTGATACGCCAGGGCCATCACGACAAAAAAGAGGCTGAGCGGCATGTTTCGCAGTATGGCGAAAATCATGCCAAGAACAAGAATTCCGATCAGCACAAAGGCAGCCGTCCGGTTCTTTTTAAATTCCTTCTGCATTCTCTGCAGACTTTCTTCCATTGCTCCACCTTTCTTTCTGACATCGCATCGGTTTACTTATATGCGATAGCTTCGATCTCCAGGGGCGCACCTTTCGGAAGAGCTGCCACCTGTACGCAGGCTCTTGCCGGTGCAATGCCCGGGAAGAATTCCGCATAGGCCTGGTTCACAGGTACGAAGTTTGCCAAGTCTGCGAGGAAGATGGTGGTTTTCACGATCTTGTCGCAGCTGCTGCCTGCCGCCTCCAGGATGGCGCAGATATTCTTCATGGACTGACGGGTCAGATCCTGGATGTCCCCTTCCGGGAATTCGCCGGTGGCCGGATCCACGGGAAGCTGGCCGGAGACATAGATCATACCATTGCACTCGATGCCCTGGGAGTAGGGGCCGATGGCGGCCGGAGCGTTGGTTGTCGCAATCTTGTTCATGATGGATTCCTCCTTGCATAGTTTCTCTTGATTTTCACTTATTGTATCACGGGTTTTCATGCGTGTTAACCTGTCAGATTGTCACAGAGATTGACTTCCGCCAGGGGTTTTACTCCCCGAACAGCACCTTCACCAGCGCCTTCTCATACTCCGGGATATCTGGGGGACGTCTGGCGGATACGATGTTTCCGTCTACAACACAGGCTTCGTCCAGCCAGATGGCGCCGGCATGGCGCAGGTCGTCTTTGATGCCCGGGGTGCTGGTAACTTTCTTTCCTTCCAGGATTTCAGCGGAGGCGAGAACCCAGCCCGCATGGCAGATCTGGCCGATGAGCTTGCCGTCCGTGTTCATTTCCCGCACCAGCTGCAGAACCTTCGGAAACCTCCGGAGCTTGTCCGGAGCCCAACCGCCGGGAATGAGGATACCATCGTAGTCCTTTGCCTCCACATCGTTGAAGGAGAGCTCCACCTCGCAGGGAACACCATATTTGCCGTGATATTTTCCGGGCTTTTCCGCCACCAGGTCCACCTGGGCGCCGGCTTCACGGAGCCGCATCACCGGGCACCAGAGTTCCAGATCTTCAAAATCATCGCTGACTAACTGCAGTACTTTTTTCACGTTCACACCTCCCAGACTTCGGTTTTTGCTTTCCTATATCATAACACCACAGAGAGCTCCCCGCCAGTCTCTGACTGACATGGGAGCTCTGTGAATCTGTGTATTTCTATTCTTCCCAGGGCCTTCCGGGATTCCCCTCTTCGGCCGGGTCTTTGTACTGATAGCGCTCCGGGTCTTTCCCGATCTTCCGGAAATACTCCTTGAAGGCCTGTTCATGGCCGATATCATTGGGCTCGTAGAACCGCATATCCTTTATGGCATCGGGCAGGTACTGCTGTTCCACCCAGTGGTTGGGATAGTTGTGAGCGTATTTATAGCCCACGCCCCGGCCGAGCTTCGCCGCCCCCTTATAGCTGGAATCCTGCAGATAGGGAGGGATCGGGAGATTGCCGGTTTCCCGCACCACCTGCATGGCCTTGTCGATGCCGAGATAGGCGGAATTGGACTTGGGCGCCGAGGCAATATAGGCCGCCGCCTGAGCAAGGATAATCCGCCCTTCCGGCATGCCCGTCCGTTCCACAGCCTGGGCCGCCGCGGCCGCCACGCAGATAGCCATGGGGTCCGCATTGCCCACTTCCTCGGAGGCTGCAATCATCATGCGTCTTGCAATAAACTTCACATCCTCCCCGGCAGAAAGCATCCGGGCCAGATAATAGATGGCCGCGTCCGCATCGGACCCGCACATGGATTCGATGAAGGCAGCGATGGTGTCGTAGTGATTGTCCCCGGTCTTATCGTACCGGATGGACTTCTTCTGGATACACTCCTCCGCCACTTTCAGGTCGATATGAATCTTCCCGTCGGCCGAGGGCTGGGTGGTGAGTACGCCCAGCTCCACTGCATTGAGGGCTGCTCTCGCATCCCCGTCGGCCACATCCGCCAGGAATTCGGCGGCTTCTTCGGTGATATCCGCCCCGTAGCTCTTCACACCCCGGTCAGAGGTAAATGCCCGGTGAATCAGGGTCAGAATGTTTTCCTTTGTCAGGGGCTTCAGTTCAAAGATTCTTGACCTGGAGAGAAGCGCCCCGTTCACCTCAAAGTAGGGATTCTCTGTGGTTGCCCCGATGAGGATCAGGGTGCCGTCCTCCACAAAAGGCAGGAGATAATCCTGCTGGGCCTTGTTGAACCGGTGAATCTCGTCGATGAAGAGGATGGTTTTCCTGTTATAGCCGCCCAAGTTCTGCTTCGCCGTCTCCACCACCTGCTCCATGTCTTTCTTGCCGGCGATGGTGGCATTCACCTGGTGGAAATCCGCCGATGTGGTGTTGGCGATAACCTTCGCCAGGGTGGTCTTTCCCACGCCGGGCGGGCCGTAGAGCACGATGGAGCTCAGCCTGTCCGCCTGGATGGCGCGGTAGAGGAGCTTTCCTTTTCCGATAATCTCCTCCTGTCCTACCACCTCATCCAGGGTCCGGGGGCGCATCCGGGCCGCCAGCGGCGCTTCTTCTGTCTTACGGCTTTCTGCCGCGTATTCGAATAAATCCATATTAATTCATATCTATATATCTGCACGCTGCCAGGGCCGCGGTGGCGCCGTCGGCCACGGCGGTGGTTACCTGCCGCACGAACTTGCTTCTGCAGTCTCCGGCCACGAAGATACCTGGCGTTTTTGTAAGACACTGCTCATCGCTGTCGAAATAGCCGTAATTGTTCAGCTCCGCCAGATCTTTGAAGGGCTCATTCTCCGGAATCAGGCCGATGGCCACGAACAGACCGTCGCAGGAGATTTCCTGGGAATGGCCGTCCCTGCGGCTCTCGATCTCCAGTCCCCGGAGCTCGCCGCCCTCGGTGATGAGACGGTTGATCTTCACCTCGGTCATGGCCCGGACATTGTCTCTTGCAAAGAGAACTTCCTGCAGCTTTGCCTCGCCGGTGAACTTCGGAAGATCCTGGAGCATGATGACTTCTTTGCATTTCTCTGCCAGAAGGATAGCCTCCTGCAGGGCGGAGTTTCCGCCGCCGGCCACCGCCACTGTCTTTCCTGCATAGAAGTCGCCGTCGCAGACCGCACAGAAGGAGATGCCCTCGCCGACCATGTCTTCCTCGCCCTCCAGGCCCAGCATCCGGTGCTTTACGCCCGTAGCGATGACCACGGTCTTACCCTCGAAGCTTCCCTCCTCGGTCTCCACGATCTTGTACTCGCCCATATCCTTAATGCCGGTCACACAGTCGATCTCAATCTCCGCGCCCTGGGCCAGGATCTGCTCCAGGGTCTTATCGGCAAACTCATTGCCGCTCATGGACAGGGTTCCCGGATAATTCTCCACCTTCGGGGAGTGGGTAATCTGGCCGCCGAAGCCGTTCTTCTCGATGACCAGTGCAGATTTGCCGTTTCTCTGCGCATAGAGCGCTGCCGTCATGCCGGCGGGGCCGCCGCCGACCACGATTACGTCGTACATAGTGTTTTCCTCAACTTTCTTCTTCCTGCCGGAGAGCTGTTTCCGGGCCTAATCGGACAGATTCATCCTTATCTATTTTTACAAAGAAAAACACAGAATACAGACAATCTGCACAAGCCATAGAACTTTCTGACGGTCCCAGGCTGTATTACGCGGAAAGCCGCCTCTGGCTGCATCGCAGAACAGAGCGGCTTTCCAAGTGCTTAATACAGCCGCCGGAGCGTCACCGAAAGTTCATGGCGCGGAAGCCGTCTGTATTCTGTATTTTTCGTTATTCTTAATGTCTCGTCGGCACGGTCTTGAGCCAGCCTCTGATGTCGGAGACGCCGCGGTACTTCTCGAAGTTATCGCCGTCTACCAGGACGATGGTCGGAGCCTGCTTGATGCCGTACTTCTCTACCAGCTCCTTCTCCTCGTTGGCGTTGAGCGCTGTGTAGTGGATGCCGGCCTTGTCCAGCAGAGCACCTGCTGCCTTGCAGTTCGGGCAGGTGGGCGTCTTGAAGAAGAGGACGTTCCGCATCTCCGGATTCTCCATCTCGATGGTGTTCACCGCCTCAGCGATTCTGTCCACGCGTGTCTTCGGTGTCTTGTCGACGACGGTTACATTTTCCGGATTAAAGGGCGTATCATCCACCGGTGCCGGAATCGGTCCCTGGTGCTGCAGCACGGAACGGCCGATGTTGTAGACCTTTCTGTCCTTATACTCCTGCACCTTGCCGTCGTTCCAGTTCTGAACCGGACGATAGTAGCCGGTAATACGGCTGTAAACCTCGGTCTTCTGGCCGCAGTGCGGGCAGACGGTCTGCTCGCCGGTGAGATATCCGTGGTCCTTGCAGATGGAGTAGGTCGGGGACATGGTGTAGTACGGAAGCTTGTAGTTCTCCGCAATCTTTCTCACCAGGTTCGCGGCTGCCTTCCAGTCCGGAAGCTTCTCGCCCAGGAAGGCGTGGAAGACGGTACCGGAGGTGTACAGGGTCTGCAGGTCATCCTGGATATCCAGGGCAGAGAATACGTCCTCGGTAAAGTTCACCGGCAGGTGGGAGGAGTTGGTGTAGTACGGAGTACCATTCATGTTGGCGGTAATGATATCCGGGAATTCCTCCTTGTCGTGCTTAGCAAAGCGATAGGTGGTGGACTCTGCCGGAGTTGCCTCCAGGTTGTAGAGGTCGCCGTACTGCTCCTGGTAATCGGAGAGACGCTCTCTCATGTGGTTCAGCACGTCTCTGGTGAAGCGCTGTACCTTCTCGTCGGTCAGGTCGGCTCTCAGCCACTTCGCATTCAGGCCCACCTCGTTCATGCCGATAAGGCCGATGGTGGAGAAGTGGTTGTTGAAGTTGCCCAGGTATCTCTTGGTGTAGGGGTAGAGGCCCTGCTCCAGAAGCTTGGTGATAACCGTTCTCTTGGTCTTCAGGCTTCTGGCTGCGATATCCATCAGGTTGTCGAGTCTTGCATAGAAATCCTTCACATCGGAAGCAAGGTATGCGATTCTCGGCATGTTGATGGTGACAACGCCGATGGAGCCGGTGGACTCGCCGGAACCGAAGAAGCCGCCGGACTTCTTCCGGAGTTCACGGAGGTCAAGGCGCAGACGGCAGCACATGGACCGCACGTCGGAGGGCTCCATATCGGAGTTGATGTAGTTGGAGAAATACGGGGTGCCGTACTTTGCGGTCATCTCGAAGAGGAGCTTGTTGTTCTCGGTCTCGCTCCAGTCGAAATCTCTGGTGATGGAGTAGGTCGGGATCGGATACTGGAATCCGCGTCCGTTGGCATCGCCCTCGATCATGATCTCGATGAAGGCCTTATTGACCATATCCATTTCCTTCTGGCAGTCACCGTAGGTGAAATCCATCTCCTTGCCGCCGATGATGGCCGGCAGGTTCTTTAAGTCGTTCGGCACAGTCCAGTCCAGGGTAATGTTGGAAAAGGGTGCCTGGGTGCCCCAGCGGCTGGGGGTGTTCACGCCGTAAACGAAGGACTGCACGCACTGCTTGACTTCCTTCTGGGACAGGTTGTCCACCTTGACGAAGGGAGCAAGATAGGTATCAAAACTGGAAAATGCCTGCGCTCCGGCCCACTCGTTCTGCATGATGCCCAGGAAATTGACCATCTGGTTGCAGAGGGTGGACAGGTGGTTGGCCGGGGAAGAGGTAATCTTGCCCGGTACGCCGCCCAGGCCTTCCTGGATCAGCTGCTTTAAGCTCCAGCCTGCGCAGTAGCCGGTCAGCATGGACAGGTCGTGCAGGTGGATGGCTGCGCTTCTGTGGGCCTCGGCGATCTCATCGTCGTAGACCTCGGACAACCAGTAGTTTGCGGTGATGGCGCCGGAGTTGGAAAGAATCAGGCCGCCTACGGAATAGGTAACGGTGGAATTCTCCTTCACGCGCCAGTCATTGATCTTGAGGTAATTGTTAACCAGATCTTTATAGTTTAACAGGGTGGAATTGATATTGCGGACCTTCTCGCGCTGTCTGCGGTACAGGATATAGGCCTTGGCCACGTCTGCGTAGCCGGACTGGGACAGAACCTTCTCGACGCTGTCCTGGATCTCCTCGACGGTAACCTTGCCGTCCTTGATCTTGGATTCAAAATCAGATGCTACATGGAGCGAGATCAGCTCGATGACGCTCGGATGATACTGTTTTCCCAATGCTTCGAAAGCTTTTGTGATGGCTGCACTGATCTTGCCGATATTGAAATCGGCAATCTTGCCATCTCTCTTGACTACCTGATACATAACCATTCCTCCCTGATGTCTCGATCTATTTCAGAAGTCCCTCCCCGGGGATCTGTTCCTTATCAGCCCTCATCCTCAGGGCTGATCTCTCCGCGCACAACTCTGCGCGAGCAAATTTATTCTAGTACCGACCGGCTCCAAAGTCAATATGTAGTGTCTTACACTTTTTTTACAACTAGATATAGTATAAAAAAGAACGATACCAGCTATGAAAAAGCCGGTATCGTTCCGCAATTGTCATTTGGTTCTTTTATCCTTCTTCGATCATGGCCAGGGCGCCGTAGATGTTTGAATAGTCGCCCAATTCTGCACATTTCAGTTCCACCGAGGAACGGATGGAGGGCATGCAGTAGCGGTCCACCTCGCGAAGCACCCGCTCCATGAAATAGTCGCCCATGGCCTCGAAGAGTCCGCCGCCGTAGACCACCACATCCGGACTGATGGTGTTGATCATGTTGCCGGTGGCGATTGCCAGGTAATGGCAGGCTCTGTCCACCGCCTCGATGGCCACCGTGTCCTTCGCCGCAATGGACTTTTTCAGAATCTTGCTCCGGAACACGCCGGTCTGCACATAATCATTCATCATGCTTTCCCGGCCCCGGGCCACCTGCTCTTTGATATACATGGACATGCCGGTCTTGCTGGAAAATGCCTCCAGACACCCTCTCTGTCCGCATCCGCACAGCGGTCCCTCCGGGTCAAGCACCATATGGCCGTACTCCGCTGCCTTGAACTGGTTGCCCGTAAAGAGCACGTCATTCAGGATGAGGCCGCCGCCCATGCCGGTGCCCGGGAAAAAGCCCACCACATTGTGATAGCCTCTCGCCGCACCGTACTTGTACTCGCCGAGGACGCCCACATTCACATCGTTGCCGATGTAGAAGGGAGCGCCGAACTTCTTCTCCATGGGCGTCTTGATATCATAATCTCTCCAGGGAAGATTCGGGGAAAACAGCACTACGCCCCGCCCGGAATCGATGACGCCCGGTGCGCCGGCGGCAATGGCCCGGATATCCTTCTTTTTGACGGAAGCCTTCTCCAGCATCTCCTCAACCACGCTGACGATAACCTGTTCCACATTTTCCTTTGTGTCGCCGCCTGACTTGGTTTTCTTCTTCAGCTTATAGACGATATTGCGGTTTTCATCAAAAATGACGCCCAGAACCTTCGTTCCGCCGATATCGAGACAGATATTATACTTTCCAGCCATGCAATTTTCCTCCCCTTATTTTACGACGCCGGTATCGGCACCTCCGCTCCGGTCGTGCCGGTTATTTTCATTCTACACCCCGGATCTCCACATGCGCCACATATTTTCGCACAATCTCCGCATATTTTTTCAGGTCCTCCGGATCCGGCGCATGGAATCCCTCAAAGGGAACGGTATCCCGGTCCGTAAAGCTCTGGAGAAAGTAGTTCTTTGCGCCCGCAATCATTTTCCCCATCTCCTCAAAATCAGAGGCTTCGTGGAATTCCGCCACAACGGTGGTGCGGAACTCGTAGTCCGGGGCCTTTTCCATGATGAGGCGGATGCTCTCCCTGATTTTCTCCAAATCTACGGCGCCTTCCTGTTCCAGCCCGCAGGTCTTCATGTACTTTTCCGGGCTGTTTTTGATGTCCATGGCCACATAATCCGCCAGGCCCTCTTCGAGAACCGCAAAAAGAAGCTCCGGATGATGGCCGTTGGTATCAAGCTTTGTGCCGAATCCCATCTCCCTTACCTTCCGCAGAAAGGCGGGCAGGTCCCTGTGCAGGCAGGGCTCGCCGCCGGTTACGGCAACGCCGTCCAGGAGGCCCTTTCTCTTTGCCAGGAAGGAGAAGAATTCTTCCTCCTCCATCACCGGCTTCGCGGTGCCGTCCGCCAGCTCGAAGTTATGGCAGTAGGGGCAGCGGAAATCGCAGCCGCCCAGGAACACCGTGCAGGCCACGTGTCCCGGGAAATCCAAAAGTGTCATTTTCTGAAGTCCGTGCAGTTTCATTTTACTGTTCTTTCTCCCCGTTTTTTCTCTTATATCCCCGCCAGAATATGCAGGTTTCTCAGCTCTCCGTCCCCAATCCGGTCATTCACGGAATAAGCGTGTTTTTCCAGATCGCCGCAGGTTGCCTCTGTCAGGTTCTGCTCCATCAGCACGTCGATGATATCGGCGGCGATTCCCTCAATCACATGATACTTTTCTTCCGCCGTCTCCGGCTCATTGTCCGTGGTGAGAAGATACTCCAGAAGCTCCGCCTCCTCCGAAAGCAGCGGCAGCGCCCGGAGAGCCCGGAAGGTCCACTTGTAATAGGGCTGATATACACGGTTTAAGAGGAAAATGCTTTCGCAGGCGCTCTTTACGAACTCGCAGACCGCCAGCTGGGCCGCTGCCGTCTCTCCGTGGGCAAGGCATCGGGTGTAATTATACTGCCCCGCCTGGGCCATCAGCAGAAGACTGCCCGCCAGTTTTTTTCTGCGCACATCTTCCGGATAAAAGCGCACCGCCTCCCGGATGCGGCTCACCTCCCCGTAATTATCGAAGAACACTTCCCCGTTCACCGCCTCCGCCAGAGACTGCTCCGGAAGGGTAAGCCAGAGGGACAGCGGAATCTGCGCCGCCTCTTCTGCCTGTACGCACAGAATCCCGGAGAGTCTGTCCCCCAGCCGGTCCCGGAAGAACTCCTCCGTCCGGAGAACGCCGCGGCGAGGGCCGCCCACCGGCTGCATCAGACTCCTTTTTATGCCGCCGTATTCCTTTGGAAGCTTCGCATAAGCCCGTTCCAACAGAAATGCCGTCCTCCGGTCCACCACGTCCTCGCCGGGAAGAAAGATGCAGAACCCCGGCTCGAAATCATGATCCCTGGAAACCTCATCGTCAAAGCCGAAGCACTCGGAACCGCTGCCGGACAGACCCGCCGCAAGATACGGCATAACCTCCGGAAACTGTTCTTTTAACATCGGATATCCGAATTCCTCAAAGTATGCCCGGGAAATCTCCATTCCCCTCATTCTGCCATCCTCCCGTAGATCTCTTCCGCCCGCCGTTTCAGGTCCTCCGCCGTCAGGAAATACCCGTAGTAGGAAAAGGTGGGCGCGCATTTTTCGCACACAAAGGCATAATACCCGTTCCGGGGGACCGAGGGCGTATCCAAAAGCTGCTCCGCCTCATCGAGAAGGGCGTTGATCGAAGACTCCCCTTCTTCCAGGCCTTTTTCATCCTCGATGGCATTGGCCCGGTTCAGGCAGGTGATCGCCTGCTCCAGCACGCCGTTGGGAACCTTCTCCATCACCGCCATGGCTTTGTCATACAGCCCGTGGGCCTTTGTGAAATCCTTCATGGCCGCATAGTTCAGCGCCATGTTATTGTAAAGACCGCCCAGAAGCTCCGGCCGGTTCTCCAGATAACCTCCGGATTCCTTCTCATACACTTCCCTGGCCTTCTCAAACAGTGCGGCTGCCCGCGCATACCTGCCGAAGGCACTGTTTGCCGTGGCCACATTCACAAAGGTGGTTCCGGCACTCAGGGTCTTTTCAAAATCCAGTACCTTAAGAAGCTCCAGCGCCCGGTCGCCGTGCGCAAGAGCCTTGTCTTTGTCACCGGTCTTCCGGTAATGGCCCACCAGTTCATTCCGAAGCATCAGCTCTCCCCGCAGGTCTTTTCCGAGCTGAGCCTCCTCCAGCCAGTACACAAGATGCCTCTCCGCGCCGGCATAATCCCGGCGGCTCATATACTCGTCCATCTTTTCAATAATCCGCTGCTGGGGCACCGGCTTTGCCGCCGGCGTTACTCCGTAGGGTTCCTCGCAGAGCGGGCATGCCGGCTCGAGATAATCCTCGGGCCCGAGGATCCTGTTGTCCTTATCCATAAATACTCCTCTGAAATCTCAATCTGCCTGTGCAGGAAACTGTTCTTTCATTATATCTGACATCTCCTGTTTGGGCAATGTCAGCGGCAAAACGCAGGCTGCCATCGGGAGAACGCAAAACCCCGCAGGCCGTGACATCCGGCAGCCCGCGGGGCAGATCAGATCATTTCTTCTGTTTTTATGTTTTTTCTATGATTCCCAGTTTTCCACCGTCTTCTTTGCAAAACCCATCAGCTCTCTCGCCGCATCCGTCCGGAGGTACCGCTCATCCAGCGCACCTTTTCCGGGTCCCAGGCGATAACGGTCCAGCGCATCCGCATCCTTGAAAATCCGATACAGCTGAAGCCCTTTTTCTTTCTCTTTCCCCATCAGGGCAAAGGCCTTTTCTCCCAGCTTGTCATCTCTGTCATGATACTCCATGATGCGGTAGGAGACCTCCCGGAACGGCAGGGAATGCGACATGCAGAACTCCCAGTAATACTCGGCTCCGCGTCTTCCATGCCCCACATCAAATCCGTCATCGATGCGTCTGGTATCATGAAACAGCGCGGCTACGGCCAGAAGCTCTGCGTCCTCCGGCGTAAGCCCCTCCCGCTTCGCCAGGAGCAGAACATAGAGCAGCACCCTTGCGGCATGTTCCTGTGTGTGAACGCTGCTGCCTTTCATCTGAAACTGCAGATTTTCCTGCATATACCGGTAATATCTGTTGTAGTCTTCCGCAATCTCCCCGGGAATCTGAATCATGTTAACATCCGCCTTTCTGAGTCCTGGCTGCTGGCCGCCGGCTTTGGTATTGGAAGTCTATTTGCGGTTGCCGATGTTTTTTACTGTAAGTATCAACAAAATTGATTATATATATTTATAATTCTGAGGTTGTCTTTATTCTATCACATAATTTACTTTTATTCATTCAAAAACCGCCGGCAATAACCGGCGGTTTCGTTAAAAATTTCGATGATTTACTTTTTTGCGTTCGGATTCCACTTGCCGTCTGCACCCACAAAGTAATCGCCGACCCAGGTATTGGTCACCATGGCGCCGTTCCATCCGACGTAATAGTCTCCAACCCACTGATTCTTGGCGACATAACCTCCGGGCAGGCAGTAGTACCAGTTTCCATCGCTGAGCTTTGTCCACTGGCTCTCCAGCAGATAGCCGGCTCCATCGAAGATAAAGCTCTGCTCTCCGATATTATACATGCCGCTCTTCGGGTAGGAACCGTCGCTGTTGAGGAACCACCAGCGGCCGTTATTCCCGACCTTCCATTCTCCTGCCATGGCCGGAGAAACACTCATTACGGTGATCATGACGGCCAGCAGGCATAGGGCAATCCGTTTTCTTATTTTCATAATCCGTACCTCCCTCCAACCCTGCATATCAGGACAGTTCTCCCATCTGATATTATACAGGATAAGGGAGGTACACTTCAAGCCGGATTAGCCTTCAATCATGATGGTCTTCTTCTCCGGCAGCTTCGGCGCTTCTTTCTTCGGGATGACCAGATTCAGCACGCCGTCATGGAAGGCTGCCTTAATATCCTCATCGGTCACATTCTCGCCCACATAGAAGCTTCTCTGCATGGCGCCGGCGTAACGTTCCTGACGGAGAACTCTGCCTTTCTTATCCTTTTCATCTTTATCCAGGCCCTTGGCCGCACTTACGGTCAGATTGCCGTCGGTGAGTTCCAGGGTAATCTCATCCTTCTTAAAGCCCGGCAGGTCGATATCCACCTCATAGTGGTCCTCCTGCTCGTGGACATCCGTCTTCATCAGCCGATCTGCATGCCTGCCGTAAAGCTTTTTCTGTGTATCTCCGAAATCAGGCCACTGCGGAAAATCAAACCAGTCATCAAATAAATTCTCTCTGAAAATACTAGGCATCAACATAATCAATTCCTCCTTTACTCGTTCGAATACAATGTATTTTCTGAGCAATGGGACGGAGGAGTGAATCTTCTCTGTTCCTTTGTTCTATATGTGTTATAACACGCTTGTTAGCACTTGTCAAGGGTGAGTGCTAATTTTTTTTTAAATTTTTATTGTGAAAGCGGGACCGCCGCTGTCTGCGATGATCCCGCTTCTGTTAACTTTCTTTTTCAGGAAATATTCCCCGGTTTTAGAACTTCCGGCCCGAACCGGAATGGGTCGTTCCGGAGTGACCGCTGTGTGAGCCGTGGAAGGTGGAACCTCCCGAGCCTCCGCCGGTGCGCCCAGAGGACTTCGGTGCCGGCGGCACATACCGCTTCGTGGTGTTGGTATTTACCAGGTAATCCCGCATAGCTCCCACCTGAAGGCTTCCGGGGATCAGATACCGGTCCGCATTGGGCTGCGGCTTCGGCACCCGCATCTTCGCCTTGGCGCCTCCCAGGGAAATGCCTCCGAAGATGGATCCCAGTCCGGAACCCAGAAGCACCGTCATAATCCAGTAAATCATGGCGTGGGGCACCCGGCCGGTCTTCTGCATGTGCTCCACGTTGGAAAGCCAGCCGCTTGCGGACTTATAGAACTTACCGGAAGCTGCGTCGTCCTCCGCAAAGCCCATAAGACGCTTTCTGTTGGCGTCCGACAGCCGGTCAAGGCCCTTGCCGGAGGCGTACAGTCTGGTTCTTTCGCCGCCGCTGAAGTCCCGGAAGATGGTCAGGAGGATACCGTCGTAATTGTCCCCGAATCCGTATCCCTTCTGCTCATAATAAAGCTGCGGATAGCTGTCCGGGCTGATGCCGGCAGGTCCTGCTGCCGTGTGGATCACCACATCCAGGCCGTACTTGTCGGAAATCTTCTTCGCCTGCTCGGTCAGCTTCTGTACTTCGTCATTGGTGAACAGTCCGATGGTGTCATCGATTCTCGGTGCCGCAGCATCGTGCGTCCGTTCCGTCTTGTTCGCGTCGTACCACTCCGGCGGGAAGGGCATTCCCTTCGTATAGAGGGTATAGAAGTTCTCGATCCAGTCCCGGACGCCTTCGGCGTACTGCCCATTCACCAGATAGTTATAAAGAGCGTCATCCATCTGGTTGGCGTATTCCTCCGTAAAGAGTCCGATGGTCTCCGGTCCGGTGCAGGCTGTCCAGAATCCCCGGTCATTCGGGTCCATGCAGATGAAGAGCGCGCATCCTTCCCGTTCCTCACCGATGCCGTAGCCATTGTAATCATAGAAGTCTTCCGCGCAGGCCTCATGGCCGAGACCGTAGGAGGTCGTGTCAGTGTAGATGACGATATCTTTGCCGATCTCTGCCCGGATCTCTGCCAGGCGCTGTTCCATCTGCTGCTTCTCTGCCTCCGGGAAGAGCTCTGCGATGTCCATCACCCGGGCTGCCGTCTCATCATTATAGAAGGTAAAGTTCTGCGGTTCTGCCGGATACCAGTCCGGCTTGCCGGTCCCTGCGCCCACATGGACATTGCCCGCCATATCGGTATAGCTCTCTGCGGGAATCTCTGCAGCAGCGCCTGCCGCATCCGCCGCAGCACCGGCTGTGCCTGCCGCATCCGCCGCAGCACCGGCTGTGCCTGCCGCTGCGCCGCCCGCTTCTGCCTGGGCAATCTCGGAGGACAGGTCTGCCTCTTCGGTCTCTGCCGCACCCCCGGCTTCCGCGCCTTCCGGATGCTCGTCCATGTAATTGGAAAGGAATTTTGCACCGGCATACAGCATGCCGTACACGCCGTACTGATCTTTATAGCCGGCAATATGGTCCGCCGTATATTCCAGATAATCCTCCGGAACCTTATCGGCTGCACTTCCGTAGGCAAATACCTCCGCCTCGCCGGTCTCGGTGTCGCAGACCACACAGAACCCGTCGCCGCCGGCCCCGTATCCGAACCGGGACGAGGTATAATAGGTATCCGCCATGTCCTTCATGGAGCTGTCCTTATAGTCATCCGGCCGAAGCGCCAGAAGCGTCACATCCACCTGGTGCGCCTTCATAATGTCGATGCACAGGGTATCCAGATCATTGCGCTCGGTCTCGGTCAGCTCCCCGGACATATCGGATGCCCGGTAATAGTCCTCGCTCCATTCTGCCGCATACGCCGTCACGGTTCCCGCAAAGAGGAGCAGCACAAGAAGCAGCGATAAGAATCTGATTATTCTTTTCATCCGAATCACCCTCCTATCAGATAGCGTACAATCGTCAGAAGCAGAATTCCCGCTGCCACCGGCACGGCGCGCTTCAGGAAGTACTCCGCGCTCACGGAAGAGTCTGTCGGCACCTCGCCCACGACCTTTCCGGTCTGTCCGTTGACTGCGAAGCTGTACTTTTTCCCGGCATGCATGATATCAAACATGTAGATCGGGAACAGCAGGTACTTCGCATCCAGGTCATACACTACGTCCGACCGCCTCCGCTGGATATTGGAATATCCCGTCACACTGCGGGAAGCGATATTCGCAGCACTGGAGAGGACACGTTCTTCCGCCCGTTTTGCGATGTCATCCTTCGCCACGTCAAACCGGTCTGCGGTGAATCCCGCCAGGTACCGCATGTCAAAGGGCTTAACCTCACTCATATCAAAGGGTTCCATGTTGTCCATCAGTACATCTTCAACGCGGCCGCTGGCATCCACCGGCACCGAATCAAAGGAAGCGGATACGGACCGATCCAGGTCAAAGGTGCTGGTCTCTGTGATCTCGTAATCTCCGCGCATGTAGCTGTTTCTCTTGTCCGCCGAGAAGGTCATGCGCCCGTGCACTTTGCCGGAAAATACCCAGAACGGAACATAGACACCGGTTACCTTGCCCATGGTGCTCTCCGAGAAGAAGTTTCTCGGCAGAAGAACCTTGCCCCGGTAAAACCGCTTCATGGCTTCCGGCAGCGCTTTGGGCGTAATCTTAAAGGGGATCACGCCATTCGGCCGGAGGTTTCCGGAAACCTTCTCCGTCAGCACGATGTTGTTGCCGCAGTAGGGGCAGGTCAGGGCAATCTGGGACGGCGGTGCAATCACCTCCGCGCCGCAGGAAATACAGTTGTAGACCGGGAGCGCTTCCGCATTCGGAACGGCGGCCTGGTCATTCAGGCTCTGGAAGTCGAAGCCGTCCGACTTGTCTGCACCTGCCGCAGCACCCGCTGCCGCGCCGGATGTCTGTGCCGGCTCAGGAGACGCCGGAGCCTCCGCCTGAATCTCCACCGCAGTACCGCAGTAATCGCAGACCAGCTTCCCGGAGGCCGGGTCAAAGGACATGGATCCGCCGCAGGCCGGGCACTTCTGCTCTTTCAGCGCTTCCGCACTTGATAGAATCTTGTTGTCTGCCATAGTTACCTCCCTCAGTGTTATTCTTTCAGCATCGGAATACTCACCTACCGCACCGATTCCGACAGCTCTTTATTAATTATAATACGGATTTGATGGTTTCTCTACAATTTTCCCGTGAAATTGCCATATTCAGGCGCTTGATCCTCATCATTTTTGGTAGTATTATATGAATTGGTGATCAAATCGTTCTATGATCATTAACTACTTAACAAATGGGAGGATTTAACTATGAAAAAATTACTGTCTGTTGTTATGTCAGCAATTATGATCGGTTCCCTGGCCGCATGCGGCGGAAGTGCTCCGGCAGAAACCACTGCAGCCGCTGCAGAGACCGAAGCTGCAGCGGAGACCGAAGCTCCGGCAGAAAACGAAGAGACCGAGGCCGCAGCAGAAGGCACGGAGCTCTCCGGAGATCCGATTAAGATCGGCTTCTTTGCTCCGGTTTCCGCAGCATCCGCAGCAGCAGATGGTGCTTCCGCACTCAACTCTGCAAAGCTGGCTGTAAAGCTCATCAATGAGAACGGCGGCATTAACGGTGCTCCGGTGGAACTGGCTGACTTTGATGACGGCCTGGATACCACAGAAGCCGCAAATATTGCTGAGAAGCTCGCTTTTGATGATTCTGTCGCAGCCGTTGTCTCCGGTTCCTACTCCGGTCCGACCAAGGTTGCCGCACCCATTTTCCAGGATGCAGGAAAGCTGATGGTTTCCGCCTATGCGGTACATCCCGATGTCACCGGCGCAGGCGACCTGATCTTCTCCCAGTCCTTCCCGGGCGCCGTACAGGCAACCGGCGCTGCTGTATTTGCCGCAGAGCAGCTGAAGGCTAAGAAAGTAGCCATCATTTATGTAGATCTCGACTTCGGTACCACCCAGGTCAATGCGTTCAAGGCAAAGCTTGAAAAGGATTATCCGGATGTGGAAGTTGTCTATGAGCAGGGCGTAGCAATCTCCGACAGCGACCTGACCTCCGTTGTAACCGCAGCTGCAGCTTCCGGCGCGGACCTCATCTATTCTGTCAACTACTATGAGCAGGCGGCAGAGGTTCTCCGTCAGGTTGGCCTTCAGGGCCTAAACATTCCGGTTCTGGGAACTGAGGGTGCAGACTCCTGGATGCTTCTCGACATCGCCGGCGACTATGCAAACGGTCTCTACATTACCACTAACATGAACCGTGATGACCAGAATGAGCAGACCCAGGCTTACATCGAGAATTACCGCAAAGAGTACGGCATCGAGCCCGACATGGTCGGCGCATCCGTATATGATGCATTCCAGGTTCTCTTTGAGGCCATGAAGAACGTCGGCACGGATTCTGAAGCAATGCGCGATTTCATCGCAGGCATGAAGAACTTCGATACCGTTACCGGCACCCTTCTTTACTACAATGCGGAAGGTTCCGCTGTTAAGCCGATCCAGGTTCAGCTGGTAACCGACGGCGAGTATCACTTCGCCGGCGTTGTAGATGACGAGCAGATTATTGACCCGGCAAATTATTAATACAGGAACGCTCTGTCGCGGATAAGCTGTCCGTGATATAAACAGTTCCGGATACAGCGGGGGTGCCGGCCGGCATCTCCGCTGTTCCTGATTATGGGAGAAAAACAATGTTCTTACAACAGCTCATCAATGCACTGACCATCGGCAGTCTGTATGCGCTGACAGCCATGGGAGCGACGCTGATTTACGGTATTCTGGGCATCCTGGATATCGCCAATGCCGGCGCTTACCTGATCGGTGCCTATATCGGATATTATATTTACAGCTCGACGGGCAATATCGTTCTGGCTTTTCTGGTGGCCATGGCCTGCGCCGGCATCCTCGGCATTCTTCTGCAGCGCCTGATCTATTCTCCGATTCTTGCCAGACCCCACACCCTCTCCATCATTCCTCTGGTGGCCGCCGTCGGTCTGTTCACCATGTCTTCGGATGCCATACGGCTTATCTGCGGTCCCAACTCCAAGGCCTATAATCTGAAATTCCCGGTGGAAACCATCCGTCTGGGCAGCGTCGTGATCCTGCCTGCCTGGCTCATGATTTTTGCGCTGACCGCGGTTCTTCTGCTCATCCTCTGGTTTATCCTCAACAAAACGAGGCTGGGACTTGCATGGAGAGCCACCGCGGGAGATGCGGAAATCGCGAGAGTCTGCGGCGTCAACACCAACACCGCCATGGCGCTCTCCTATATCCTGGGATATGGTTTTGCGGCTGCCGCGGGCATCATGACCGGTATCCTCTATAATTCCATCACACCGGCCCTGGGCGAAGTGCCGTCTTACAAAATGCTGGCCATCATCGTCCTCGGCGGTCTGGGCAATCCCCTGGGCACCGTCATCGCCGGCCTGATCATCGGCATCGCCGAGGTGTTCCTCTCTGTCTACACGCCGATCCCCATCCCGAAGGATGCCATCGCGTTTGTCGTGCTGATCATCATGCTGCTTGTGAAGCCGGAAGGCATCATGAGCCGCAGGAACAAAGTGTAAGGAGGCGGCGGTATGAGTTCTGCATATATTTATTCCATTCTCGCAACAGCCGCCATCTTCACGCTGCTTGCGCTTTCTCTGAACATCATCACCGGCTACGCCGGTCAGGCCATGATGGGTATTGCCGCCTTTTTCGGCATCGGCGCCTACACAGCTGCCATCATCACAACCAATGGCGGTAATTTCTTCCTGGCACTCCTTGCGGGCATGGCAGTTTCCGGCATCTGCGGCGCGCTGCTCGGCGTCATTTCCCTGCGTCTGCAGGCAGATTTCCTGGCAATCACCACCATCGGCATTAACTTCGTCATGGTTGCCCTGTTCAACCGCCTGAAAATCACCGGCGGAACACTGGGACTGACCATCGCCAAGCCCGTGGTCTTCGGCGCAAAGATGAACAACCGATACTTTTTCTACCTGACCGTGGTTCTGATCGTCATTCTCTGCCTGCTGCTGGTGAAGATGCGCAATTCCTGGTTCGGCATGGCACTGGCCTCCATCAACAACGATCCCGGTGCCGCCCGATCCTTCGGCATCAACGTGAACCGCTACCAGATTCTGGCATTTACCATCGGAACCTCCATCGCAGGTCTTGCGGGAGGCATCTATGCTCACCGCATGGGCTTCATCTCCGCCACAGACTTCGCCTTTGTCGTCTCAATCCAGGTCGTCTCCATGGTGGTTATCGGGGGCCTGGGAACCCTTCGCGGTCCCATCTTCGGCGCTCTCCTCATCACCTCGCTTCCGGAGATTCTCCGTTTTGCGGATGACTACCGCGAGCTGGTCTACGGACTGCTGCTGGTGCTGATGGTACGCTTCATGCCCCAGGGGCTCATCGGTGAGGACTCCCCGGTATGGAATTTCCTGGTCCGCATCTGGCGAAAGTTTGTGCCGAAAAAGAAAACCCGCGCTGACCTCATCGCGGAATCTGCGAAAGGGGGCAGATAACCATGGATGAACTGATGAGAATCGAAGACCTGAAGATGTACTTCGGCGGTCTGAAGGCCATCGACGGCTTTGATCTTTCTATTTACAAAGGGGAAACCCTGGGCATCATCGGCCCCAACGGCGCGGGAAAAACCACGCTGTTCAATGCCATCTGCGGCGTTTACATTCCCACCGGCGGCAAGGTTATATTTGAAGGAAAAGAAGTCCAGGGAACACCGGCCCATGAAATGGCGAAAAAAGGCATTTCCCGCACCTTCCAGATCTCCAAGCCTCTGTCGGGGCTGACCATCTTCGACAATGTGGTGGCTGCAGCGGGCGTTCACGAGTATACCGGCATCAAATCCTATTTCCGCAAGGCCCACACCAAAGAAGTGGAGGACCGGGTGGAAGAAGTCATCCGCGAGGTAGGTCTTGCGGACGTAGCCAACAAGAAGGCCTCTGATGTCTCTCTGGGCTATCTCCGGAGACTGGAGATCGCCAGAGCTCTTGTGACAGAACCGAAGCTGATTATGCTGGACGAGCCCTGCGCAGGTCTCTCCAACTTCGCCATCAATGAGATCACGGAGCTGATCATGGCCCTGAAGGAAAAGGGACAGTCCATCGTCCTCATCGAACACAACCTGCCCATCACCATGAAGGTCTGCGACCGCATCACTGTGCTCAGCTACGGCAAGAAGATCGCGGAAGGAACACCGGACGAGGTGAAAAACGACCGTCAGGTTATCGAGGCTTATCTCGGAGAGGAGGATGACTGATGCTGCAGATCAAAGATTTATACGTGTCCTACGGCATGATGGAAGTCCTTCACGGCATCTCCATCGACGTAAAGCCGCAGGAGCTGGTTTCCGTCATCGGTCCCAACGGCGCCGGCAAATCCACACTGATCAAAACGATAATGGGAATCGTCAAGCCGGTTTCCGGACAGATCCTGTATAACGGGCAGGATATCACAAGACTTCCCGCCCACAAGCGGGCAGGCCTGGGCATCGGCTACGTTCCCGAGGGCCGCCGGGTTTTTGGCAAGCTCACCGTAGAAGAGAATCTCCGGATGGGCGCCTATGAACTGAAGGACAATAACCACATCCGGGAAAACATGGAAAAGGTCTATGAGATCTTCCCCCGCCTCGGCGAGCGGAAGGATCAGCTGGCCAGCACCATGTCCGGCGGCGAGCAGCAGATGCTGGCCATCAGCCGCGCACTGATGCTGGACCCGAAGATGCTTCTTATCGACGAAGTCTCCATGGGCCTCATGCCCATCATGGTCAATACCTGCTTCGACGTAATTCAGAAGCTGAACCAGCAGGGCATCACCATCCTGGTGGTAGAACAGAATGCCAACAAGGCCCTGAAGGTGGCTGACCGGGGATATGTCCTGGAAACCGGCAATATCATCATCTCCGACACCGCAGAAAACATGCGGAAGGACGACACCGTTCAGAAGGCATATCTGGGCGGCTGATTCAGGACAGAACCTCCATCGAAGTGCTGCTTTCCCTCCGGGGGGCAGCACTTTTTTCGCAAAATGACTGTATTTTTCTACCCGGATGTTCTAAACTAGGCTCATAACGAAACCCACAACAGCGATATGAAAAGGATCGATCGAGCATGTCAGAATTCCACGAAGCACAGCATCCGGAACATACTGTTTCTGAGGAGCACGGACATTCCCACAGCCACGCCCACAGCCATATCCACAGCCACACCCAGACAAAGCAGGTGGTAAACCGCCTGTCCCGCGCTATCGGCCATCTGGAATCGGTAAAGCGGATGGTAGAAAACGGCAGAGACTGTACCGAGGTCCTGATCCAGCTGGCTGCGGTCCAGTCGGCCCTCTCCGGAGCCAGCCGCATGATCCTCAAGGATCATATCTCCCACTGCATCGTGGATGCGGTGGAACACCATGACGAGCAGAGCCTCGAAGACTTAAACCACGCGATTGATCATCTGCTGAAGTAAACCAGCCAGAGAAAGGAAGTATCACCATGCTTGCAGCTATTGCCGCCGTCGACGAAGATTTCGGTCTGGGCAATGAAGGCCATCTCCAGTTCCATATCCGGGAGGACCTTAAGCGCTTCCGCGCACTCACGAAGGACCACACCGTCATCTACGGCCGGAAAACCCTGGAAACCTTTCCGGGGGGAGAGCCTCTGAAAAACCGCCGGAATATCATTCTCAGCCGCCGCCCCGGCTACACCGTACCGGGCGCCGAGGTTGTCTCCTCCGTGGAAGAAGCCCTCGCCCTGGTAAAACCGGAGGAAGAGGCCTTTATCATCGGCGGAGAATCCGTCTACCGGGAGTTCATGCCCTACACAGATAAATTATATCTGACCCACGTATACACGAAGGCCCCCCACGATGTCACCTTCCCCTTCCCGGGAAGAGATGTGGAGCCCGTGGAGGAGAGCGAATTCTTCACCGACGAAAAGAGCGGGCTGAAGTACCAGTTCGTAGATTATAAGCGAATCCGCTGAGGAATCAGCCGGGATCCCGCCGGGATTCCGGCTTTTTTCTGTCCTCAGAACCCCGCAAACTCTTTTATGGGCATAATCCCGCGAATCTCCGCCGGATTTCCGCGGGTGATTTTCTCTTCATATTCCTCTTTTGTAATCTCACAGGCTTCTTCAAATTCTTCTGCGGACCCTTGTGCCGCAAACTCAAAATACTGCATATCCGGTTCGCCGTGCTCCACCGGCTTATAGAGGCGCTCCACCACGGGCAGCAGCTGCTCTGTTCTCTCATCCATCCGGTACCAAGTGTTGGATGCCCGGGTCATGCTGCCAAACAGCATCTCCACCATGCCGTCGTCATAGATCACCGTCTCGCCGCGGTACGGGGTGACATAAGTCATAACGGCTTTTCTGCCGTCGAAGCTCCATATATCCACGATATTGCCCATCCAGGTGATAAGGCATTCATCGATGCCGTTGTCATCGATGTCATACAGGACATATCCGATCTCCTCCGAGGACGCCATCGGCACCCCCCAGTCAGACAGTCCTGTATAAAGTCCCCGGGATTCCATGGTCTCCCGGTCCTGGTTTTCCGCAATGGCCTGGGCGTAGAGGCCAAGGACCCGCCTGTATTCCGCAAGAGAAACATCTGCTCTCTCCAGGGCCTCCGGTCCGGTGACCGGAATTTCTTCCGCATTGATTCTGGAAAATGCCGCCGCTTCCTCCGTCAGGCCGCTGACGGTATCGTATTCGCCCTCCCCCGCACGCAGGGTCAGAACCGGACTGCCCTTTTCCAGGCTGTATTTCCAGGTTTCCAGAACGGGAGTAAATCCCAGCGGAGTATATATCGCGGTAAGGGTCCCGTCCTCCCCGGCACAGAAATGTCCTTCCGCAAACATTACCCGCTGGCCGCCCCGCTTCCGGTAGATCCGGAGGCGGCCGATGTTTTCCGCATCGGAGCCGGCATTCCCGGCAAATTCCACCACCAGAGGGCCCTCTTCGGTTTCTTCCTTCCATATGCCGAAAAGCTCTCCGGGAATATCGGTGCGCTCATACTCTGTGAGGGCTTCCCCGGTTCCGGCGCCTGCAGACGCCACCGTGTCATCCCGGACGAATTCCACCCGCTCTGCACCTTCTATCAGGGGATTGTCCGCGCCGTCTTTCCCGAGAAAGGCCACCCCCTCCTCCGTGAGTTCTATGGTTCCATAGGCAGGCTTATCCCAGTATTTTCCCATATTCGACATGACGGAGAAGGTCAGAATGCCCACCTCACAGGAGTCTGCCGTCGTGGACAGGAGCGCATCCTGCTCTGTGGGGATGATCTCCATCCCCCAGAAGGAGTAGGGTTCCTTCGTCTCCTCCCCCTCCCCGTACATGGCGGTTCCGCCGGTGGCAAAGAGATTGCCGCCGAAGTTCACGATGTCCAGGGTATAGTATTCGCGCATATCCTCTTCCATGCGCTCTGCGTCTTCTTCTGTGCGGGGATAGGCATAGGAATACCGGCCGGCCAGGTGTTCCGCCAGGGTCTGCGCCGCTTCCGTCTCCTCCCCGGCTGCGGACTTCTCTTCCGCGGCCGCCGCTTCTTCTGCCACTGTTTCTTCCGCCGCCTCCGTCGCGGCGCCGGTATCGGATGCGCCGCCGCAGGCAGCAGACAGAACAGAAAGCGACAGTACAGCCGCAACAGAAACCATGCCAGAAATAATCTTATTCATTTTCATATTCCACCTCCATCCGCATAAAAAATCTGTCTATATAGTAAATGGCATATTTTCCGCACACAACAGTCAAAAGAAGGAAATATGTTTTTTTCCGGCAGTCTTCCCCGAAACAGACGGGAAACTGCCTTGTTCCTGTTGACTTCATCACTTTATCATGGTAGTGTCAAGATGAAACATCGGAATTTTTCTCCGTTTATCATTGAATTTTTAGGAAAGAAGGTTAAAATTCATGAATTATAAATCATTTTTCACATTGCTCCTGGGTTGTATGCTTGCTGCCTTGCCTGCATTCTCCGCGTTCGCGGATGAACCTGTGATTTCCTATACGAATGAACATTCTGTTCTGACTTCGCTGGACGTCACCTGCGCGCCGACGGACATTGTCGGCACGCCCGAGGGAACCCTTCTCGTCACCGATGATTACGCGAAGGTCATATGGCAGATCCGGGACGGAATCTGCACCCTCTACGCCGGCAGCACCAGCACCACCGACCCCTACGGGGAACCCCTGGGCGGATACAACGACGCCCGCCATGACGAGAGCCTGTTTAAGGATCCCTGGGCCATTTCGCCCTTCCTGGACGGGTGGGCTGTCTCCGACGCGGAAAACAACGCGGTCCGGGTCCTCCGTCCGGATCGGACGGAGACCGCCAACGCCAGCACCAATGAACCCCTGAAGGTGGGCGATATGGGCGTCATCTTCGACCATCCCACCGGGCTGGCCACCGATGACCGGGGGTATCTCTATGTCTCCGACACCGGAAACAATGCCGTTCGGGTCATCTCCCCCTCGGGGAATGTGGTTTCCGCCGCGAAACGCCTGAACCGGCCCACCGCCCTCGCCTGGCATGACGGCTGGCTCTACATCGCAGAGACCGGGGCCAATCGGATCCTGCGGGTAAAGGACGGACAGAAGGAATATCTCGCAGGGTCCGGAGAAAACGGCTTTGCCGACGGCCCGGCGAATGCGGCGGCCTTCTCCTCCCCCATGGGAATCGCGGTGGGATCCGATGGAACCGTCTACGTCTCAGACACGGTCAACGGCGCTGTCCGGCGCATCCGGAACGGTTCCGTGGACACTCTGCTCGCGCCGGACCCGGCAGATCCCCGGACGTATCCGGTGTCCCCCACGGGACTTGTCGTATCCGACGGCGTCCTGTACGTCTGTGATGCCTATTCTCGCAAGCTGTTTATGATCCCGCTGTAATTCTGCGGTTCCTTCCGAACCCATAATCCCACAGGAACAGAGGTGCCCCATGAAACGGATAAACGTATTTTTACTCACCTTATGTCTGCTTCTCACCATGCTTTCCGCCAATGTCCTGGCCGACACGGCCGCCGCCTCCACCATCCGCCTGGCAAAGACGGAGGGAACGGTGGACGTGAAGGATCCGGCAGGCAAAAGTGCCTTTCTGCAGACAGACATGCGCCTTGTCAGTGGCAACCGGACCCTGACTGCCGAGCGAAGCTATGCCTGGTTCAGCCTGGATGACGCCAAGGCGCTGAAGGAGGATGCCGTCAGCGAGACGGAGATCCGCAGAAGCGGCAGCAGACTGGAGGTTCTGCTGCACTCCGGCAACCTCTTCTTCAACGTGCGGGAACCGCTGCAGTCCGGAGAAACCATGAATATCCGCACCTCCTCCATGGTGATGGGCATCCGCGGCACCAGCGGCTGGGTGAAGGTCCTGGACAGCCGGACCACCCGCGTGTTCATGCTGGACGGCACCGCCCTCTGCAGCGTGACCAACCCCATCACGGGACAGACCAAGTCCATCCTTCTCCGCGCGGGTGAGACCGCCGATTTCGTGGTCTATGACCCGAACCGGCCCGTTGACCAGTGCGACATCATCCTCCGCCGGTTTACCCGGGAAGAGATCGAGGGTTTTGTTTTAATGGAACTGCTGGGGGATGACCCGACCATTCTGAAAATCCTGCAGGATTCCGGCATCGATCTGCGCAGTCTCACGGAGGACGAGGCCCGGTCCAGGCTTCTCGCCGATCAGGAGACCCTCGCCCCCCTCCTCGAAATCATCCATTCCTCCCTGTCCAGCCAGGAAAACCATATTTCCCAGGATCCGGTCTGGGACCGCCAGCCGGTTCCGGAGGAGGAAGAGGCAGCGCCGACGTCCACGCCGGAAGGCCCCGTCCGCACCCTGACCATGCCCGTCACGGCGCGGGAGGTCCAGGATCTGCTGAATAATCCCAAGGTGACCCAGGTTATCCTCCGGCCGGGAAGCGGTGCCAACACCCTCAATATTAATATCCCCTTCACCGTGCCCGCCAATAAGACACTGACCACGAACGCCGGCGTCCCGGTGGACGTCAATGCGGGGAGAACCATGAACGTGAACGGTACCGCTGACCTGGGGGATGCCCTCACCAACAACGGCACCACAAACGTCAACAGCTCCAACACCCTGAAGGTCACCGGCGTCATCACCAACAACGCCGCGTTCAATAATACCGCATCCGGCCGCACACAGGCTTCCGGCGGCTTTCACGGCACCGCCGGGTCTGTCTTCACAAACAACGGCTCCTTTGCGGGCAATGTCACCGTGAATGCGGGAACATTTACCATGAATGCCGGAACGGTGAACGGAACCGTCACGCTGACCGGCGATGCCGCCCTGTATATGAACGGCGGCGAGATCACCTGGAACGGCAGCGGTCCCACCCTGACCCTGTCCATCGATGATCTCGGCAACTTTAACACTAACGGCGGCACCATCGCCAACACCGGCACAGGCCCCGCCGCGGATTATTCCGGCGCCTTATCCGGGGTGCTCACGGACCCCGGAAGCACCACCTTCCGCGCCGCGTCCTACATCGATATCGTGTCCCCCGCCATTTTCCTGTACACGGGCGTTCCCGACAGCGGAAGCTACGTCCTCTCCGAGGACTGGAACCACCAGTTCCCCGTCACAACGGATTCCCGTTTCGGGTATGATCTTGACGACATCGCGCAGACCATTCTGGTGAACGGGGTGTCTTCCGGCACGGCGAAAAAGGGAGACTCTGTCGAATTCCGTTTTACCAACAACGGCCTCCATGACCGGATATACTCCTACGAGTTCGACTGCGAAGATCTGGAGAACGGCACCCTGAACATCCCGGTTGGAGAAACCCGGTCCATCACCGTCACCATGCCCTGGGATACCGTGGGACTGTCCTTCACCGACGAAACCGTTTATACCTGTTCCTACACAGAGTCAGATGAGGACTTTTTCACCATAACCGCCGACGGGGAAGATATCCGTACCTCCAAAAAAGTACGGCGCGGACAGACCGTCGAGTTTACATTTACCAATCCGAATGCCGGAGCGGGCGGTTATCTCATCTATGCCTACCCGCAGATAAGCGGGGAAGCGCTTCCGGGTGCCTGGGCTTCCGGAATTCTCCGGTCCGGCGATACCCTGTCCTTTTCCTTTGAGATGACCGGCGACGATGTCCATTTTTCGATACACTCCTGTCAGATATACACCCTTCCTGCCGGCGATCTGAGCACCCTTGAATCGGCTTTTGACAGCGGCCCCATCTATCTGGGAGCAGGAACGTCAGACGTGCTTGCTATGGACAGTGATTTCAACGTTCCGGCATGGTCGGAGATGATTATTGCGGAAGGCGTCACGGTGAACGTGAAAAATGGCGCCACCCTGCATAATGAGGGCACCCTCTACAACCTCGGAACCATCAATGTGGAGGAGGGCGGCAAACTGGACAATACCGGATCCCTCTATAACTTCAGCGACCACACCGTCAACAACGCCGGAACCATCACCAACGGCCCAAAGGGCGTGATCCACAACGGCGACGGCGTCATGGAAGGCACCTTCCGCAACATATCCGGCGAAAACGGGACCGGCTTCATCCTCAACCGCGGCGAGATGGTGAATCATGACGGAAGTTCCTTCACCAATGAGGGCATCATCCTGGCCCAGGGATCAAAGGCTATCTCCCCGAAGCTGGATGAGGGCTCTGTCCCGGTGGTGCGCCGGACCATGGGCGGCCCCTGCGGCAGAGACCTCTGGTGGGCCCTGACGGAAGATGAGGAGAGCGGCGCAGATAAGGCGTATGTGCTGCACTTCATCGGTTCCGGCCCCATGCAGGATTACAGTGTAAAGGATGGCCACACCACGGCGCCCTGGTACCGGGACGGAAAGATCTCCATCACCCGCATCCGCATGGAGGCGGATATCACCTCCATCGGAAAGAACGCCCTGTACGGGCTTGACAGCCTGGAAGAGGTGATTTTCGCCGGGTCGCAGTCCCGCTGGGGCAGATTGAAAACGGGCTCAGGAAATGATATCCTCGAAGATGTAAGGATCACCTGCCTCGGCGGGGCGGAGGATCTCCCCGAACCCGAAGAAACACTGGAAAATGATCTCGCCGGCAGAACCTCCGTAAAAAAGGAAGAAACCGCAAACACCGCGGCCAAACCTGTCCCGGAGACGCCTCCCGCACAGGAAGATGAAACGCTTCCCGCCGCCACGCCGTCACAGCTTGCAAAACCAGAAGAAAAAGCAACTTCCTCACAGCTTGCCAGAAGAGATAATCCCGAATCATGAAAAAATCAACCGACCGTATCCTGAACATCATCCTTACCCTCGCCGTCGCCGCACTGTTTGCCTTTGCCGCGGCCTCCGGCGTACTCTCGGCCCCCGACGGCACCGTTTCCGACCGGTTTTACCAGGAACAGTCCGCCGGACAGGCGGATATCGCCATCGTCGGCATTGACGACCGCGCGTTCCAGGAGCTCGGCCCCTGGCCCTGGTCCCGGAATATCATGGCCGAAGCCGTGCGGACGCTGAACAGCGGCGGGCCGGACCTGCGCCCTGCTGCCATCGGCATCGACGTCCTCTTCGTCGGTCCCGGACCGGATCCTGCGGCGGACGAAAACCTGGCCCGGGCCTGCGGGGAAGGGGGCAATGTCATCACCGCCGGCTCCGCGGTCTTCGGGAGCGAGCTCGTGACCGAGGGCGATGTCTTCTATATGGCGGACCGCCGGGTCCAGAACTGGGAGGAACCCTACCCGGAGCTTGCCGCCGCATCCACCGTGGCCCACATCAACACCATGGAGGACGAGGACGCGGTGCTCCGCCACGGCCTGCTTCAGATCGACGTCCCCGAGAAGGGGGAGGTTCCCTCACTCTCCCGGGCCGTCTATGAGCGGTGGTGCAGCGCATCGGGCATCGCCCCGAATCCGGCGCCGGAAGCCCCGGAGGGATTCTTCTATATCCCCTTCACGAAAGAGCCCGGGGGGTACTCTGACGGCATCTCCATCACCGATGTGCTGGACGGGAGTATCCCGCCGGAGGCATTTGCCGGAAAAATCGTCCTCATCGGCCCCTACGCGGCGGCCATGCAGGATGAGTACCGCACCTCCATCTCCCACGCGGCGCCCATGTACGGCGTGGAGATCCACGCCAACCTGATCGATGCCTTCACCCGGGGCTTCTACCCGAAGGAGGCATCCCGCACCGCCCAGCTGGCAGTTCTCTTCCTGCTGTCCGCGGGCCTGCTGCTGTTCTTCCTGGACCGGCGGATCCTTCCCTCGGCCGCGGTCTGGATCGGAACCTGCGCCCTGTGGCTCGTTCTCGCGAAGCTCCTCTATGCCCGGGCGGGCCTGGTGCTCCATGTGCTCTGGATTCCCCTGGCCGTCACCGTCCTGTTCATCGCTTCGGTGGCCGCCAACTACATCCGGGCGAGACGGGAGAAGAACCGGATCTCTAAAACCTTCGGCCGCTATGTGGATCCGGCTGTCATGAAGGAGCTGATGGAACAGGGACCGGAGGCCCTCTCCCTGGGCGGAAAGATGTACCATATCGCCGTCCTCTTCGTCGATGTACGCGGCTTCACCTCCATGAGCGAATCCCTGGATCCGCCGACGGTGGTGGAGATCGTCAATAAATACCTGACCCTCACCACGGAATGCATCATGAAGAACCACGGCACCCTGGACAAATTTGTGGGCGACTGCACCATGGCCTTCTGGAATGCGCCCGTGGAACAGGAGGACCCGGTTTATCTCGCCTGTTCGGCCGCCATGGACATGGTGGAAGGGTCGAAGGCTCTGGGCGAAGAGCTTCAGAAACGGTTCGGCCGCACCGTAGACTTCGGCATCGGCGTGCACTACGGTCCCGCCGTCGTGGGTAATATCGGCGCGCCGAAGCGGATGGATTACACCGCCATCGGCGATACGGTCAACACCGCATCGAGACTGGAATCCAACGCCCCCGGCGGAACGATCCTCATCTCCCGCGCGGTGGCGGATATCCTGGGAGATCGGGCGCAGGTTACCTCCCTCGGATCCTCCATCCGGCTCAAAGGAAAGGCCGAGGGCTTTGAAATACTCACCCTCGACCATCTGTCCCGTTAATCTTATTCGGTTTTCTGTACGGCGTCTGGTTTCTTCCAGGCGCCGCTTTCTTTAAACATCCGGAGCATCTCCCCGTCCAGCTTTCCCTCATCCCGCATGCTTTCCAGGATGGAAAATGCTCTCTCCGGCGGCATCGGCGGCTTGTAGGGACGGTCCTCCGCCGTCAGGGCATCGTAGACATCGAGAATCGTGATAAGCCGGACCTCCGGCGGAATCTCCTCCGCCTTTCTATGATCCGGATATCCCGTCCCATTCAGGAATTCATGGTGCATGGAGGCCCACTTCGGCACCTCCTCATAATCTCCCTCAAAAACCATTTTCCCCAGAAGACTCCCCGTGTATTCCACGTGGCGCTCGATCTCTTTTCGTTCTTCTGCGGTGAGCGTTCCCTTCCGCACGGTGACTGCAGCATATTCTTCTTCCGTGAGGAGCGGAACCCGGTTTCCTTCGGCCGTGAGGCAGGGAATATCCTTTATGGCCGCCAGGGCAGCCAGCATCTCATCGGAAAGAAATCCCGCGGTGTTGGCCTTCCGGAGGAGTACTTCGGCCTCCTTCAGCCGGGCTTCGCAGGCGGCCGCATCCTCCGCCTCCGCTGTGGCTGTGAGTCCCCGGATCTTCTCCATGAGGGATGCTGTCTCAATGCGGTGCATAACCCGCTCTTCCTTATCCCCCAGGCGGGTGGCCTTGTCCATCACCTCCAGCGGGATGACCAGCTTGCCGATATCGTGCAGCCATACGCTCATCAGGAAGGGATCCTTCTCCTCCTCCGGCACCCGGAAGGGCGCCTCCGTCTCATCCAGCCAGGAGAGGAACCGGGAGGCGTACTGCACCATGCTCTTTGTGTGGTTGGCGTTGTAGGCACTTCTCGCATCAACCGCATCCACCATCACGGTCACAAAGGAGTGGAGGATATCGTTCACCGACTTTGCCAGCCTGCTGTTGTTCATACTGATGGCCGCAAGAGACGAAAGGGCTGTGATCAGGTCCTCGCAGGCGGGGTCAAAAGCGATCACATGTCCCTCGTCATCCATGGCGTTGATCAGCTGCAGAACGCCGATATTCCGGCCCTTCTCATCCTCCATGGGCACAACCAGCATGGAGCAGGTGCGGTAATCATTGTACTTATCGTACTTTGCCGCGCCGGAAAAGTCGTAGTCCTCCGCAAGATACACGTCCCGGATGTTAATCTTCTTATGGTCCATGGCTGCGCAGGCACATACATGGCTTCTCGTCATGGGCACCGGCGGGGCAATCTCTTCCTTCCCCGTCCGTTTGCGGTGAAATCCCTTTGACTTCGTGATCATGTTGTGAAAGTGCAGCCCGTCCTTCTCCCGCACATAGACGGTACCGCCGTCACAGTTCGTGATCTCCATGGCCTCCGTGAGAATCCGGTCCAGAAGGGCCGTGGTGTCCTTTTCCGCCGACATGGCGATGGCGATATGAATCATCTGCTGCACAGAGTATTCTCTCATAAAATCACCGTCTCTTTCTCCCTCGCAAAGGAAACATTCTCCTGACCTGCTGCCTTTTCCCGGGCCGCAAGCATATTATCCGTCTGTCCCGGGTCGTGATGGACAATCATAAGCCGGCCGGCGCCCGCCTGCCGGAGGAGCTTTATTCCCTCCTCCGGCGTCGAGTGGCCGAAGTTTCTGTGCTTCTCATAATTTTCAGAAGTATACTGCCCGTCATACAGGATGAGATCTGCGCCGGCGGAGAACTCTGCCAGAGCAGCGGATGCCTCTTCTCCGTGCTCAAAATCTGTCGCCAGCACCATGCTCTTTTCCTGGACATCCACCCGGCAGACCAGGGAGCCGCCGGGATGGTTTGACTCCATGGCGCGGATGTGAAAGGAGCCGATAGCAAAGGCTTCCTCCGGAACCTCCCGGAACCGGTATTCTATCCCCGGATAGGCCCTGAGGGGTGCCGGCCACAGGGGCAGGGAAAACAGATGGTTCAGCTGTTCTTCGATGCTTTCTCCTCTGCGGCTTCTTCCCCATATCTCCACGGTTTTTCCTATGCAGTGTTCCAGCAGGAAGAAGGGCAGGCCCAGGATATGGTCAATATGGGTATGGGTCAGGAGAATGTGGATATGGTCCCCCCGGACATCCTCCGCCTGCACATTCCGTATCCCCGTTCCCGCATCGAGAAACAGAACCTCCCCTTCTGCCTGCAGCATATAGGCGGAGGTGGCGCCTCCGTATACCGAAAAATCCGTTCCGGATACCGGAACCGACCCCCGCGTTCCCAGCAGTTTTACCTCTGCCATCGTATTTATCCTCTCTGCTTCTTTTCGCCGAAGCCCGGCGCAAAAATCACCTTATTGATCCCGAAGAACACCATCATTTCCTGTATTCCATTATAACACAGTGCTGAAATTCATAGTATAATGATAGAATCCTGACGACTTCCCGGAAGCCGGACAGGAAAAAGTACCCTGGAAAGGCGGAGATTCACATGCTGCATGTACTGTCAACCGATGAGGTTTTTAAACTGATAGATTCTCTTTCTCTTAAAGAAACCGGCACCGAGACGGTTTCCCTGGCGGAAGCCCTCTTCCGGGTAACCGCAGAGGCCGTCACGGCCTCGGAATACGTTCCCGGCTTTGACCGCTCCACCGTGGACGGATATGCTGTCCGGGCAAATGACACCTTCGGCTGCTCGGAGTCCATTCCCGCCATGCTGCCCTGCGACGGGGCTATTCTCATGGGAGAGGATGCCGGTTCTCCCCTTCCTGCCGGAACGCTCCGGGCCATTCCCACCGGCGGCGCCCTGCCCGAAGGCGCAGACTGCGTCATTATGAAGGAATATACGGAGGACTACGGAGACGGAACCATCGGCATCTTCCGCCCGGTTTCCCCGGGGGAAAATGTTATCTACCGGGGCGATGACGTAAAGCCAGGCCAGGTGGTTCTGCCCGCCGGAAAGCGGCTCACGCCCCCGGATATCGGCGCCCTGGCCGCCATCGGATGTGCAGAGGTCTGTGTCCGCAGAAAGCCGAAGGTTGCCATTCTCTCCACCGGCGATGAGCTGATCCCCGTCACCGGAACCCCCGAGGGCGGTCAGATCCGGGATGTAAACTCTCATCTGCTCTGCGCCTTCTGCCAGTCCTTCGGCGCAGAACCGGTAAATTACGGAATTATCCGCGACGACGAAACCCTTCTGGGCAGGGCCCTGGACCGGGCCGTCGCGGAATCGGATATGGTCCTTCTTTCCGGCGGAAGCTCCGTCGGAGACAAGGATGCCTCCTGCCGCATCATCGAGAGCCGGGGAGAACTCCTCATGCACGGCATCGCCATGAAGCCGGGCAAACCCACGATTCTCGGCATAATTCAGGAAAAGCCGGTATTCGGCCTTCCGGGACACCCTGCTGCGGCTGCCTTCTCGGCTCACCTGTTCGTGAAACGGGCCATCCTCCGCCTCACGGGAGCAGCCTGTACCGAATATACCTTCCCCGCCGTGCTCTCCGAAACCCTGGGTGCCAATCACGGCCGGACCCAGTATAACGGGGTGCGCCTTGTTCCCGGCGCCGCAAACCTTACGGCCGTCCCCATCCGCAGCAAATCAGGACTGATTACCACACTGTCCGGCTCTGACGGCTATATCAGCGTGCCCGGAGAATGCGAGGGCATATCAGCCGGAGAAGAGGTTATGGTCCACCGGTTTGACAGCTGATCCGCAGTCTTTGCTGTTTTCTTATCAGCATTCAGACCCCTTATTCCAAAGCAGAATAAGGGGTTATTTTCATTATTTTGAAGTTGTTTCACATATATAGTATAATTATTTGGAGTTAACCGCTTTTAGGAGGTGTTCACAGTGAAAAGATTAGCAAAGGATGAAAGCCTCTGCATCGGATGTCATTCCTGCGAGGCTGCCTGTTCCCAGGCTTATTACAAAACAAACGATCCGGCTCTCTCCTGTATCCGTGTGGACGACAACGAAGACGGATCCCATACGATTCATATATGCAATCAGTGCGGAAAGTGCGCTGAAGTGTGCAATACCTGCGTCATCAGGCAGAATCCGAAGGGCGTATACATGCTGAACCGGAAGGAGTGCGTGGGATGCCTCATGTGCACCGGCTTCTGCCCCGAGCAGGTGATGGTGCAGTGTGACGACAGAAGTGAACCCAGCAAGTGCATCGCCTGCGGTCTGTGCGTAAAAGCATGTCCCACCGGCGCCATTCGCATCGAAGAGGCATAAGAAGGAGGAAATCCAAGATGATTCATATTTGCAATGTTCCGAGATATCAGGCTCCTTCTGCCGAAGAGCTCGCGAAGATGAAGGCAGCCCATGTACTTCTGGGCGAGACTTCCTATGAGAAAACCCCGCTTCACCGCGGCTACACCGATAAGATCCTCACCATCAACGTGGGAGATCGCACCGCGAAGATCTCCGATATCCCGGAAGAGGTAAAAGAGAAATTCACCGGCGGCAAGGGCTACTGCCTGCGCTACCTCTGGGATGCGGTAACTCCGGATACCCGCTGGGATTCCCCGGAGAATGAGATCGTCATGTCTCCCGGTCCGGTCGCCGGCATTACCCAGTACGGCGGCACCGGAAAGACCCTGGTCTGCACCATTTCCCCGCTGACGGATATTCCGATCGACTCCAACGTAGGCGGCTTCTTCGGTCCCTACCTCAAGTTTGCGGGCTTTGATGCCCTGGAGATCGCCGGAAAGTCTGACAGGGACCTGATCGTCGTCATTGACGCCACGAAGGGAACCATCTCCTTCGAGGAAGCTCCGCTGGAGCATTTTGACGCCCACGTCATGTGCGAAGAGCTGACAGCCATGTACGCGGACGATGAGAATGACAAGAAGAACATCGCCGTTGCATGTGCAGGATCCGCGGCAAAGTACAGCAACATCGGCATGCTGAACTTTTCCTTCTATGACCCGCACCGGGGCGTTACCCGCCTGAAGCAGGCCGGCCGCGGCGGCATCGGCCGCGTGTTCCGCGACAAGGGCATCAAGGCTCTGGTATGCAAGATCGACGGCGTAAAGAACAACCTGAATGACTGCTTCGATATCTCCATCATCAACAGGACCGGACATAAGTTCCACCGGGAGGTTGCCTTAAACGACAGCAAGCAGAATGACATGCGCGGCGTCGGCACCGCCTATTCCCTGCGCACCCTGGCGGACTACGATATCGTCCCGACCCACAACTTCAAGTTCGGCGATGCGCCGGGCATCGATGAGATGACGGCAAAGGTCTTCAAGTCCGACTGGCTGACCCAGGGCGCGGCGGACGGATGCTGGTACGGCTGCTCCCTGGCCTGCGCCAAGGCTTCCGATCACTTCCTGTTAAAGACCGGCCCCTACAAGGGACAGCGGGTCTGCGTGGACGGTCCGGAGTATGAGAGCGCGGCAGGCCTCGGCCCCAGCTGCGGCATCTACAATCCCCAGGAGGTCCTGGAGCTGAACTTCTACTGCGATACCTACGGTCTGGATACCATTTCCTACGGCACCATGACCGCTTTCCTGATGGAGTGCTACGAGAGAGGAATTCTCAACAAGGAGCGCACCGGAGGCCTGGAGCTTACCTGGGGCAATGCAGCTGCCGATCTGGAGATGATGCATCAGATTTCCCGGAACGAGGGCTTCGGCAAAATCGCCGGTCTCGGCATTCACAAGCAGAAGGAATACTTCGCTGCCCAGGGCTGGGGCGATCTGAATGAAATGAACGATTTCGGCATGGAGCAGAAGGGCCTCGAGTACTCCGAGTACTCCGCAAAGGAATCCCTGGCACAGCAGGGCGGCTATGGTCTCACCAACAAGGGCCCGCAGCACGACGAGGCGTGGCTGATCTTCATGGATCAGGTCAATAACCAGATCCCGACCTTCGAGGACAAGGCGGAAGCACTGTACTTCTATCCCATGTTCCGCACCTGGTTCGGTCTCATGGGCTTCTGCAAGCTGCCGTGGAATGATATTGTTCCCGCGGACAACGCCACCACCGATGACCCGAAGATGGTTCCCGAGCATGTGCAGAACTATCTGGATCTCTATTACGGCGTGACCGGTAAGAAGATTGACATTCCGGACATGATTAAGCAGTCCGAGCGTGTCTACAACTTCCAGAGAATCTTCAACATCCGCATGGGCAAGGGGCTCCGCGCCAACGACGCCATCCCCTACCGCTCCGCAGGACCGGTCTTTGAGGATGAGTACCTCTGGAGAGAGGAACGCTATGACAGTCAGCTGGTGGAGCTGGCCGGCTACACCGAAGAGCAGGTGAAGAGCATGAGTCTCAAAGAGCGCATGGCCGCCACCCGCAAGTTCCGTGAAGACCGGTACCAGACCCTTATCGATGCCGTATATCCCAAGCGCGGCTGGACCATGAACGGCGTTCCCACGGTGAAGCATCTGAAGGAACTGGGCATGGATCTCCCGGAGCTCCTTGAAGTTGTGGAACCCCTTCTGAAGGAGGAAGTCTGATGACTCTGAACAACCGGCCCTATCCCGGCTGGCGGGAAGGACTTACCGTACAGGATGTGATCACAGAGAATAAGTTTACCTGGCCGAAGCTGGTCGTGAAGCTGAACAAAACGGTCATCTGGCCGGAGGAGTACGCTGCCGCCGTCATCGGCGAAAACGACGTGCTGGAGGTTATCCATCTGCTGGGCGGGGGCTGATCTGTCCTCCCGGCAGCTGATTCCGGAATATAAAAAAGGAGAAGCGTCTTTCGGGACGCTTCTCCTTTTTTATCAGCCCTGTTCGTATTCCAGCCGGTTCTCCGCAAGGCTTGTGATATCCGCCTGCACCGATCACCAGCACCTTCGCCTCCGAAAGCTTTCTCTGACCTTCCTCGCCGATCTCCTTCAGCACAAAGTGTCTCGCGTATCTGTCCCGCTGTTCTTTCGTGAATTCCATGAAAACTCTCCCCTGTCCGAATATTCAAGGCATGTTAACGTATCACCCCGAAGAACTCCAGAAATTCCCGGGTTTCCGGCATCTTCGGCGCGTGCAGCACCTCACCTGCCGCACCCTGCTCTATCAGTTTTCCCCCGTCCAGAAGTATCACTTCATCGGCCAGGCGGGATGCCTGCTGCACGGAATGGGTGATCAGAAGGATGGTATCGCCCCCGTCTCTGCGCTCTCCCAGAATCTCCTCCGAGCGGAGAATGGACTTCCGGTCCATGGCGGAGGTCGGCTCATCCAGAATCAGCAGGTCATAGGTTTTCATCAGGATCCTTGCCAGGCACATCCGCTGAATCTCCCCGCCGGACAGGCTCCTTGCCTGCTGCCGCTTAAGGTCCTCCAGGGAAAAGTCCCGGATCAGCTCCTGCGCCTTCTTTTCGTCCCCATTTCCCAGAAGAATGTTTTTCAGAACCGTTGTCCGGAAGGCGTACCCCTTCTGGGGAAGGTATCCCACGCGGCAGTTCTCCGGAAGCCTTCTGTGATTGTCGGAGGAAATAATCCCGGCAAGAATCCTGGCAAAGGTGGATTTGCCGCTGCCATTGGCCCCCAGAAGCGCGTAAAGCTTCCCCTTCTCCAGGGTAAGCTCCGGCGTATCAAGAACCATGCGCCCGTCATACTGCTTCTGCAGTGCAGGTATTTTCATCGGTCAAACCTCCTCTGCAGCATCGTGATGACAATGTTGATGATAAGGGAAATGCTTAACAGGATCAGTCCCAGCGCCACGCCCAGGGAAAAATTGCCCCGGTTTGTGTACTGCATGATGGCCGTGGTCATGACGTTGGTTTTCCAGGCGATGGCGCCGCCCACCATGCTGACCGCGCCGACCTCGGCGATCGCCCGGGAGAAGGACAGCAGATAGGTGAAGAATATCTGGTATCTGCACTCTCCCGCAATGAGAAGGAGTGTCTTCATGCGTCCGAGCCCGAGCCCCGCGGCGGTTTCCCGGATCGGCTCCGCCACCCCGGACACGAAGCTCTCCATGTTTCCCACCACAATCGGGGTGATCAGCACCACCTGGGCCAGAACCATCAGAGGAACCGTGAAGAGAAGCTTCCATTTTCCAAAGGGACCCACGCCGGAAAACAGCATATAAAAGAAGAGACCGCACACCACCGGCGGCATTCCCATGAGCGTCCGGTTGAGAACGACAAGGGCGCCTTTTCCGAAAAAGCGGCAGGTACCGTAGAGGATTCCCACGGGCACGCCGATCAGAAGGGCGATCACCGAGCTGGACAGACTCATGCGTGCCGTCGTTCCCAGAATATTGAGCAGTTCCGCATCACAGCCCATAATCAGCTGAATTGCTTTTATTACTGCCGTATACACCGGTCTCCTCCTTTCTTTCGGCCTGCGGGATACAAAAATACCCGGCAGAGAATTCTAATAAAGGCTGCCGCAGCTCATGCCGCAGCAGCCTGGTTTGTCAGTTATTGTACACAGAATCCCTTCTGCATGCAAGCCATCTTACTCCATCACGCCGTTGTTTGCGCGGAAGGTGAGGAAGGTTGCCTTATCGGAAAGGATGTAGGCGCCCATCTCATTTGCCATGGTCAGGCATACGCCCATACCTGCGTTTGCAGAGGTGTACCAGTCTGTATAATCCGCAAAGCTTTCAGCTTCCTCGGTGATGCCCAGATCCTCCGGCCACAGGGAAAGTTCCTTGGTGTGGGTACCGGAACCGTCGCCTCTGGATACGAAGGGCTGCTTCTCCTCGGCGATCTTTGCGAAGGCATCCTTAACGGTTGCGCAGTCCCTGGCACCTACCGGATCCTCTGCCGGTCCGCAGAGTACAAAGTAGTTGTACATGAAGCTCAGACGCTCTGCATCCATGCCGTCGATAACATAGGAGAATCCGTCTTCAATGAACGCCTCTTCCTGCTTCTTGGAGTGTACCAGAATCAGGTCTGCGTTGCCCATCTTGGCATTGGCAATAGCCTTGCCGGTTCCTGCGGAATAAACCTCAACCTCATAGCCGTACTTCTCCTCGAACATCGGAAGAAGATAGCCAAGAAGTCCGGAGTCGTTCACGGATGTGGTGGTGGACAGACGAATCTTCTTTGTCTCCTCGGTAGCCTCCGGAATCTCCGCGGTGGATACCGGTGCGCCGTCCAGCAGATAGAAGAGGTACTCGCCGTACTCTTCATATCCGTAGTCTGCTGCGGCCTTCTCGCCTTCCTCGGAAAGCATCCAGTTGATGAGAGCCTTTGCTCCCTCGGCGTTCAGCTCCACGCCCTCCACCGGCTTCTCGTCCGCATCCACAAAGGGCGCTTCCGGATTCACGGCAAGCAGGGAGTAGGTGTTGATCATGCTGTCATCCTGTTCATACAGGATCTGAAGGCCTACGGAGGACTCTTCTGCCTCTGCTTCGGTCTCCTCAGCGGATTCTTCTGCCGCGGTCTCTTCTGCTGTGGTCTCCTCGGCTGCAGTCTCTGCCGCTGTGGTCTCTGCCGCTGTGGTTTCAGCCGGCTTGCTGCCGCCGCATGCGGCAAGCATGGTCATCATCACGGCTGTTGATAACATCACGAATGTTTTTTTCATAATTCCCTCCTGGAATATCGCTTTTGCTGGCGTTTTCGCCAAATCGTCTTTATTCTATGCAATAAAACTGCCCATGTCAATATATATTTCTGACATTCTCCGTTCCGGCGGGCCCCTGGTAAATATATTTATGGACAAATCGGCATATCCTTATTGCATTATGGAATAAGACTGCGTAGAATGGACTTATGAATACGATGCAAATACGCTATTTCATCACTATCGCACAGCTGGAAAACATGAGCCGGGCGGCGGAACTGCTGCACATTTCCCAGTCCTCTCTTTCCAAAAATATATCTGCCATCGAAAAGGAACTTGGCACGGAGCTCTTTGAGAGGAACGGAAAGAATATTTCGCTGAACCGGGCCGGAACCCAGTTTCTGGAAAGCTGCCGCAGAATGATTGCGGAACTGGATGATTCCATCGACCGCATCAACCGGGAGATTAAGGGCCAGAATAACCGAATCCGCATCGGCGTGGACGGCGGCCCGGGAAAACTGCTCTCCTGCATGGCCGCTTTCCGCAGACAGCACCCGGAGGTATCCTTCGAAGTATGCCGCAGCCTTGAGCGGGACGAGACGCCGGATATCAATTCCTTCGACGTCATGGTCTATCCCGAAGAGAAAAAGTATGCGCGGTACCGGGGATATCCCTTTTATACCGAGCGGTATCTGCTGGCAGTAAACAAAAATCATCCCCTGGCGGCCCGCACCTCCGCTTCCACGGCGGACCTGCAGGACATCGATTTCGTATTCCTCCGGTGCGGGGAGCTGGATATGGAATTCCCGCTGGAAATCTGCAGAGCCCTCGCCGTGTCGCCGGCTTCCGAAAGCTACACCGACAGCCGCTCTCTGCACTGTCAGATGATTGCCGAAGATATCGCCGCCGGCTTTGTCCCGGAGAGCAGCGCCGATCTCTACCGCAATGATCCGGCCATCCGCCTGCTTCCGATCATGCAGAAAAAGTTTTCCCGGAATATGATGATATGCTTCAAACGCCAGAAGCATCTGTCCCCGCTGGCCGATGCCTTCCGTCAGTCTGTCATGGCGTATTATAAGCTCGACAGGACAGAAGCACCGGAACGGAATCCGGCGGATCCGGTATAATCAGTATAATTCTTTATTTAAAGAAACTTCGGAGGTTATTATGGCTTTTCAATACCTGACTAATACAGAGCTTGCCCAGGCCGCAGCCGAATATCTGGCGGTGCTGCGCTCCTGCGGCTTCCATGCCCCCGCGGAGAAAATCCCCGTACAGAAGGCGGCCGGACGCATCACCGCACAGGCAGTCTATGCCCATATCAGCGCTCCCCACTATCCCGCTTCCGCCATGGACGGCATCGCCGTACACGCATCGGACACCTTCGGCGCAACGGAGACCACGCCTGTGACACTCTCTTCCGGCCAATATCTGGTCGTGGATACCGGCGACCTCATCCCGGAGGCCTATGACGCCGTCATCATGGTGGAGGACCTGGTCCGTCAGGAGGACGGTTCTGTGAAAATCCACGCCTCCGCTGCTCCCTGGCAGCATATCCGCCAGATCGGCGAGGATATCTGCGCCGGGGAAATGGTCCTGCCGGGACACACCAGAATCACCCCCGCCGCCATCGGTGCTTTTCTGGCTGCCGGCATTCTGGAGGTAGAAGTCCTGGCCCGGCCTGTCGTCGGCATCATTCCGACTGGGGATGAGATCGTAGCCCCCACCGAAAACCCGGGTCCGGGCGACATCATCGAATTCAACAGTTCCATCTTTTCCTCCATGCTTGCGGAGTGGGGCGCTGTTCCGAAGGTCTATCCCATCGTGAAGGATAAATTCGATGATATCGTGAATACCCTGAAAGATGCCGCAGCTTCCTGCGATATGGTTCTCCTGAATGCGGGCTCCTCCGCGGGAAGAGAGGACTACTCCGCCCAGGCCATCGGAACCGTCGGCACCGTTCTCTGTCACGGACTCGCCATCAAACCGGGAAAACCTGCCATCCTGGGATACCTGGACAAAAAGCCCCTTCTCGGCGTTCCCGGCTATCCGGTGTCCGGCATCATCGTCCTCGAAAAAGTCCTGCACCCCCTGCTGGAGGAGTGGTTCTGCACCGGTCCCTCCGCTGCCGATACGGTAAAGGCCACCCTGTCCCGTCCTGTCATCTCCGGTCTCAAATACCGGGAGTTTGTCCGGGTCCGCATGGGAAAGGTGGGCGACCGCATGGTGGCCGCTCCTCTCAACCGGGGCAGCGGCGTCGTCACCTCCTTCGTCAAGGCCGACGGGATTCTGGAGGTTCCCCGGGGACTGGAGGGATATGAGGCAGGGAGCGAAGTGGAAGTGTCCCTTCTCAGGCCCAGGCAGGAGCTGGACAATATCCTGGTCGCCATCGGAAGCCACGACCCCCTTCTGGACGAGATCGGAGACCTGCTTCATCAGTCGGATCCTTCCTTATTCATGAGTTCCTCCCACGTGGGATCCATGGGCGGCATCATGGCGGTAAAGCGGGGGGAAACCCATATCGCCGGCACCCATCTCCTGGATGAGGCCGATGGCACCTACAATTATTCCTATATCCGGAAGTTTTTCCCCCAGGGAGGCGTCCGTCTGGTAGAATGTGTAGGGAGAACCCAGGGACTGATGCTCTCCTCCGGGAATCCGAAGGGCATCCATTCCCTGAAGGATCTCACAGCCCCGGGCATCCGCTACGTCAACCGGCAGAAGGGTTCGGGAACCCGGGTACTCATGGACTATCTGTGCAGAAAAGAAGGCATTTCCCCGGAAGATATCTACGGATATGACCGGGAAGAGCTCACCCACATGTCCGTCGCCGTACAGATCGCCTCCGGCACCGCGGATGCCGGCATGGGCATCTACTCCGCTGCGAAAAACTACGGCCTGGACTTCCTGCCTGTCTGCATGGAACAGTATGACCTGCTGATTCCCGATGCGGCGTGGGATACCCCCGTGGTAAAAAAGCTCCTGGAAATTCTTCAGAGCGACGATTTCCGCCGCCGCGCAGAAGCCCTCGGCGGCTATGAACTGAACCATCCCGGCACCATAAGGCCCCTTGACAGATAAATCTGCGGCGGCCGGCAATTCATCTGCAGGCCATCGGCTGGCTGTAAAACCGGATATTTTGCCGGATACTATTTTTTCTGACAGGAGAATCTTTACTATGGATGAAATTCACAGCACAACACCGGAACAGACACC
>Ga0256405_10002100_pt1 | contig 48578 bp, 65 predicted proteins | sample RumenRJG_02DNA_FD_189096 | JGI IMG/M metagenome (GOLD analysis project Ga0256405, IMG submission 189096) | Bovine rumen microbial communities from Lethbridge, Alberta, Canada - RJG_02 | ecosystem: Host-associated > Mammals > Digestive system > Stomach > Rumen | place: Canada: Alberta...
TTGAAGGCACTGCTGACGGGGGCGGTGCCGGTGGCTTCTGCGGCGAGCTCGTACTTCACATAGTCGGCCGCGCCCTCGGCGTTTCCGTCGGTGTAGCTAACGGTGGTGCCGCTGACGCTCAGGCCCGTGTTGAGGGTCTCGAAAGTGGCGGCTCCGTCGGCCTTCATCGCGCTGATGACGGCTTCGTGCAGGTACTGGCCCGTAGCCACGCCCTCTTCCTCCACCGGGGTGTTCGTCCACGAGGGCTGCACACGGTCGAGGCGGCGCGTCCAGCGGATGGTGGTGTTGCTGGCCTTCTCAATGCGGTCGGCCACAGCACCGATGACGAGCATCTTGTTGTACGAGTGCAAAGCGGCAATGCCGGCGGCCATATCGACCACGCTGCCGGCGTCGTTAGCGTCGGCCACACTGATGTACTCGTCGTAGCGACGACTCCAGCCCAGGTGGGCGCAGACGCTCGCACGGTCGATACCGCTGACGATGAGGTAGCCCTCGCCACTGGTGGTATAATGGCGGCGACCATCCTTGTCGGTGTAGGTGGCGGCAACGCCGTCGGTCACGCTCGAAGGCACACCGCTACCAAACGGCTTGAAGTACACCGTCGGCGTGAGGTTGGCGTGGTTGCTGTTGGTGAACAGCACACCGTTGTTCTCCAATGCCGTGCCGATGCTCTTCTGGGTAGCCACGAGGTGCGGCACCTCGAAATACCAGCCGTTGCCCACGGCCACAGCGCGACGCAGCAGGTTGAAGCCCGTGCTGATGAGCTGCGAGGCGAAGAAGTCCGTGGTCGGCACTACACTCTCCAAATCGGCATCCACCGAGCTGTCGATGCTGACCGTGCCGCCCGTGGTATCAACAGCCGCCGTCTGCTCGTACTTGGCACTGACGCTCTCGCCAGCCCAACTTTCGAGGTTTTCGGCGAGATTGGCCACCACCGTGCCGTCCTCAACGGCGGCCTTCAGCGCATCGACGTACTCCTTCAGCGAGAACTCGCGCACCTTGGTGGCATCCCACGCTGCCCCCTGGGCCAACGCAGCAGTGAATACCCACAGCTTGCGGTCGTAGAAAACCTTGTCACCAACGGCGTGCGCCTCGATGGTGGTGAAGTCGGGGAAGCCCAACGAATTTTTCTCTACCAAAGCCATCAGTGACGCACTCAACGCCTGCTGACGCTCCACATCGAGCACGGCTACGCTCGACGTGTTGGGGACAATCTTGTTCCCCTGGAAATCTTTAATGTTACCTTGTCTTTCCATATACGTATATGTTTATTTGAATAACTCTTAACTTTTAACTCTTAACTCTTAACTGATAAGCGGAGCCTCCTCAAAGAAAAGCCCCGTGTCTTCCAACGCCTCGGCCATACGCTTGGCGTAGTCGCCCTGCTCGGTGGCATAGACGGCCTGCTCTCTGGCATACTCCGCGCGGGCATTGGCGGTACCGGCAGCGGTTTCAGCCATACGCGCCTTGCTCAAAGCCTCGCCGGCGGCATTCGCGGCATCAGTCGTGGCCTGCTCCGCACTGTCGGCGGCGGAGGCGGCACGCTGGGCCTGCTCCGTGGCTTGACGCGAGGCGGCATCGGCAATGTTGGCCACCGTGTCGGCGTGACGCGCGGCAAGTTCTGCTGTCGTGGCACTCTGTTTGGCCATATTCGTCGCGGCCAGCATATCGGCGATGCACTGGTAGGCTTGCTGCAAGGTGCGCTGGTACTCGTCGATGAGCTGCGGGTCGGCGGTCACTCCCGTCTCCTCGAAGTACATCGAGATTTCGTCAACGTGGTCGAATCGGTCGTTGAGAGTGGGAAAATCGCCCTTGGCACCGTCAATCTCGCCCTTGGCATAGTCGCCCTGTTCTTTGGCATAGTCGCCCTGCTCCTGTGCGTAACCAGCCTTGGTGTCGGCATTCCCGGCGGCGGTCTCTGCCAAACCTGCCTTCTCGTTGGCAAGGTTGGCGGCATCGTTGGCTTCTCCAGCCTTACCCTCAGCAAGCGTGGCGGCACGCCCCGCGTCTGCGGCGGCATCGACGGCACCGCGTATCGCCGTCTGCGCCTGCTGCACCAATGTGGCAAGGTCGCCAGCCGTGGCCATCACCAGCTGCGACCAGTACAGCGAGTTGTTTTGATAGTAGGGGCTGCCCTCGCTGACGGGCACACCCCGCTGGGTGCCAACAGCCCAGCCCTCGGCGGCAAGGGCTCGCGCGTCGGCACTGCTGCCGCTGACGCTAACCAGCCACTCCGCCGTGTCGCTCAGCTCACCAAGCACCGCCTGCAACAGCGGCCCCGTGATGGCCCCCACGCCGTTTTCCTTGATGACGGTCTGCATCCACGCTTTCCAGTCATCGAATGTTGTGTAATTTACCATAACGTTATAGATATTAAGTTTATAAAACCTATTAGACCCATTAGACCCATTAGACCCATTCAGCCCATTAGTCGAGAATGTACCTGTACCTGCCACTCAACGACCCGCCGAGCGTAATCTCCAGCGTCGTATCGTCGGCGTGCTTCACCTGATACTCCGACGGACTCACCTCCATACCACCTTCGTCTATCAGCCGCACGGTGGGGTAGTGCTTCATATCGTGGACAATCGTCTGACTTCCACCGGCACCGACAGTCACTTCTTCCACCTGCTGCAAGTCGAGGTTCTGATAGCCAGCCATTGCCGACACGGGCTGGTAGCCGCCGAAGTTGACGGTCTTTTTCGTGACCGTAATCTTGCCCTCGGCATCCTGCGTGATGGTGGCGATAAACGTCACCGAAGTACCCGATGCCGACGGGTCGCTCACCGGCGACTGCACGCCCTTCAGGTTTTCAATAAGCACGCCCATAAGCGCAGCGTTCACAATCCGTCCGTCATAGAACTGATTTTTCAATTCGTCTTTAGTCATATTCTATATGTTTTAATAATTATACCCATTAAACCCATTCACCCCATCAAGCCCCCAGCACAAACGTATCACCCAGCACAGCCACTCCCAGCACACCCGTCGCATCCTCAATCACGGGGCTGTCGCCCACATATCCGCCGCCCACCTGCTTGACGAAGGTGTCAGTGGTGATCTCCACGCTCGCTGAGGCTACGGCCCCGGTCTGCCATTCGGGGGTGACGAGCACCGAGTCGCAGTAGTACTTACGCCCGTAGCCGTCCCACACCGTCACGTTGTCGGCCAGGTGCACGAACCGCAGGGCGTCGCACATCGCCTCGGTCAGCTGCGCCACCTGCATCTTGTATTTCTTCCCGCTCAAAACCTTGGTGGCGTAGAACAACCCGTCGCGGGTGTCGCCCTCTTCCTCCACGGTGTATTCCGGCATACCGATTTCCTCCAGGAAGTACATTCTGTTCTTGTACTGCACCGTCTGGCCGCCGCTGACATAGCGGTACACGATGCGGCCGGCGGGGAACACCATATCGGCCTCGTCCCACCATTCGATGCGGGTCATCGTGAGGGTGTTGCTCACTATGGTCACCACGTCGCTGTACCAGGTGTGCGTCCCGCTGGTCAGCACAAGGTAGTATTGGCCCATAGGCAAAGCATCGTTCAGCGCGTCGCCGTTGTAGACAAGCACGTCGTAGCCGACTTCGGCTGTGCCCTGCTGCTGGTCGGCAGGCCGCACCACGATGTGAACCTTCGCCAGCGTCAGGCCGATGTTGGCCACCCTCACCGTGCCGTCCACATTGTAGAGGGCCACGGTATAGCTGCTCATATCCACAGCGTCCGTCTCGGTGATGATCTGGAACGGCAGCAGCGTCTGCCTGTGCGCTATCAGCGGAACGATATGCCCGTAGGCATACGTCGCCCGGTTGCTCTGCAACTCAATGTCGCCTTGGTGCCACGCCAGCGGCGTGAAATTGTTATTGATATTCATAGTCTATTTTTTTATCAAACCCATTAAACCCATTAAACCCATTCAACCTATCTTGACGCGCCGCACGCGGTTCTTGTACTGCTCCACGCGGTACTCGCCTTCCACCGTCCAGCGGCTCTCGCCCTGTTTCACCAGTTCGCCTACGCCGCTCTCCACGGCAGATAAATCCACCTCGGAGCCGTTGTCGGCTCTGATAATCCTCGGCAGCAAACCCACAGCGTCCGAAGTCTTGATGTACCTGTCCTCGAACATTCCGCTGTTCAGGGCGTTCACCACGGCCGGTATCTCGCTGCCGTATTTGCGGCTATTGCGCTTGTTGATGACGGCGAAGTATTCACCGCCTTCGGCACGAAGGTTGCTCCCGTCGGGACCGATACCGAGGTTCACATCGTGCCCGCTCTCGTGACTGCCACCCTCCAGCAGCATCACACCGCCCTCGCGGAATTTGATACTCTTCGTCGAGGCTTGATAGGCTTTAATCTTGGCATAACTAAACGAACCCCACATCGTGGCCAGCATCGCAGCGGCCAGCCAGGGTTGTGTGGCAAACTGCTTCCATATATTGGCCGAAGCCGTAATCAGCGAGCTGGTCTGCAATGCCGCGTCAAGCAGTATCTGCTCCTGGGCAGCCTTCTTCTGCTCCTCCATGGCCTGCTTCTGCTTCTCCTTGGCGTCTGCCAGCTCCCGCTCACGCAGGGCCACGTTGTTGGCATAGCCTTGGTTGCGCAGCTCAATCTCGCGGTTCAGCGCGTTCTCCGCCGCACTCACCTCGTCGTCCGTCAACTCCTTGGCCTGGTCAGCCGCCGCCTTCCGTGCATCCATCCACGAATTAAGTGCCTCCTTCGCCTGGTCGAACACGCTGTTGATAGCGGAGATTTGGTCGTTGGTGATTTTCTCACCGAACAGCACATCCATAATATTGCTGTAGTTGCCGGTGTTGCCTCGCTTGGCGTTGTAGTTGCCTTGGTTGTATTTCTTGTTCAGCCATTCAACCTCTTCTTTCAATACGGCAAGCTGCTCTTCGCTCAACTGCAATTCCTTGGCGTGGTCTATCTGCCACTGCTTCGAGGCTATCTCCTGCTCCATATTGAACTTGGCCTGCTCTATGGAGTTGTGCTTCTCCAAGTCGAACCTCCGCTTGTCGGCATCCTGACGCGCCTTGAACAGACGTTCCTCTTCTTTGAACAGCTTTTCCGTCCGCTGTTTGCCGAGGTCGGCCAACTCGTTCTGCTGCTTCTTTTCGGCTATTTTCTCGCGGTCTTTGTAGTATTTGTCAATGTTCTCTCTTTGCTTTTTTTCGCTTGCTATCAGTTCCGTGGCTTCGTCCAACTGACGCTTCAGTTCCGCTTTGCGAGCCTTCTTGCCATCTTCGTCGAGATCGGGGTCTTTATCAACCTCGGCCACCAGTGCATCGTACTTGCTCTCGAACACCTTTGCATTGTTGAGGTTCTGGGTCAGCGAGTCAAGTCTTTCTTTTTTTTCTTTCGCCAGCGTCTCTTTCTCCTTCTCGTAGGCAGCATTGGTGATGGCAACACGCTTGTCGTACCACATCTGTATCGTTTGCAACACCGTGTCGCCTTTGTCCTTCATCGCCTTTGCCTCGGCTACCAGTACATCGGCAGAAGTAACCCCATTGAACGAATTGCTGAAACTGCCACTGACACGGGTAGTCTTTAGCTCTTTGGTTTTGTTTTTTTTCGTTGTGGTGCTTTCTCCGCCTTTTGTTTCTTCGGGGAGCACCCATGTAGTGATATAGTATTTGGCCTCTTCTTGCAGACGCTTAACTTCTTTCATCTGGTCATCAAAGTAAGACTGAGCGGCTTGTTTTGCGGCTCTTTCTTGGAATGCCATTTGTTCTGGGTTCAAATAACCCGTACCCTCAGCCATACCAGCACCTGCAAGGGCTTGTGCCATCCGGTTGCCGACGCTCATTTTTCCGCTTCTCAAATCCTCCTCGGCTTTAACCTGCTTGCGGAAAGCCTCTTCGTATTTCTCTGCGGCAAGTTTCATGGCAGCAACACTACGGGCTCTCGCGTCGATGGCGTTGAGAATGATAGATGTGTTCTTGACATAGAGGTTTTCAGCATCGTTGGCACTCTCAATGCTGATACCAAGTTCCTGCCAATCGTCTTTGTGCTGTTTAAGCCATTCGGGGATGTCGTCGCTTTTAAGGTTCTTCCATTCCTTCTGCAAGGCGACATATTTGGCTTGCATCTCTCCAATGGACTGGGCTGCTCCCTCGTTGACGTTCTGCAACGCGATTGCCTTGAATCGCATCTGCTCCATCTCTTTCGCGGCAGATTTCGCAGCCGCAGAGAACGCCCATATCGCACCCACAACCGTCACAAATGCAGTTGCAAGAAGGACGTATGGGTTGGCTTTGGCTACAAGATTGAAAGCCTTTTGTGCAACGGTTGCCCCGATGGTGGCATTGGTACCTTGTATCTTTATCAACCGCTCATAGGCTTCGGCTTTGGCAAGGGCATAAGTCTGTACTCTCGATACACCAAGCATCAAGGCCGACTGGTGCTGTAAATTTTTCTGCACAGCGGTCACGCCATTGACAAGGGCGATTGATGCTTGGAGTTTCTTTTGTGCTTCTTGCACATCTTCACTCTCCGCTCCGAACAGCTGCATAGCACCTGTCACTGCGGCAAAACCGCCACTGGTGGCAGACAATGCACCGAGGGCAACATCAAGGTTGGAGGTATCAGAGGCCATATTTTTAACCTCTTGTTGAGTATCTGCAAATGCATCTTTCAACGCCCCAGCCTTCTTTTGGAGGTCTGCATATTCGGACGTATTCTCTTTGCCCTCCATGCGCATCTTCACCATCGCCTCGGTCAGTTCCATTATCTGTGACCGCAAGCCTTTGGTTGCATCGGCATAGTTGCCGACATTGAGTTGATGCTTACCTGTGGCCTCTTGAAGTTTCTTCATCTCCTCGTATATTGCCTTGGTTTCGGCTTCGAGCTTCTTGCCTTCCTCGGTGGCTTTGCGCTCCTCGGCACTCATAGAGTTGAGGATAATCTTGTTTATGGAGTATTGGGCAGACAGAGCCTTGTAGGAACCGGCGGCGGCATCGGCGAGTTGCGCCTGATATTTGGCCATTGCGTTAGCCTCACGGGTCTCTTCCTTGACCTTTGCTATCTCAATAGCCAGCTTACTCTCGGCCTCTTGACGTGCCCGAAGAGCCTTTGCAAGAGCATCTATCTCGGCGGCGGCGGAACGTATAGACTTACGCCCTGAGTCGTTGGCACTCGATGTATTCTTTAGAGCCTCGCCGAGAACAACAGCGGTACTCTTGAGTTCCTTCATCTGCATCTTAATGCCATTCAACGCATCTTCCAACGCTTTGATGCCACCGTCATCAACTATAAGTTCGCTATATTTTACTTGGTCTTCCGCCATTATCTTTAAACTTTAAACTTTAAACTTTAAACTATTTCTTCTTCAGTTGTTTCTGCTGCTCCTCCAGCACCTCCAAGGCCCGGTAGTATTCCATCACGGTCATCTGTTTGGCATCCATATTCAGGTTTTGCGCTATCGCTATGCAGCAGCCTACGAAATTCTTGTCGTATAACACCTCGGCGTTCCTCTGCCCTTGAAAGGCCCGCGGCTTGTCGTGCCGAACCATCTGGCTCTCTATCTCGCGTATCTCCTCGCCGTGGTCGCTGCCCTGCGCTATCTCGTCGAGCTGCAACAGGGCGCGTCGCCGCATCAGCTCGTAGTATTCTTTGCTGGCCGCACTCTCGCCGCCCTGGTTGAAGTAGGCTTTAAGTTCCTCTTCGATTTTTTTTTTGACCTCCGAGGCGGCACCCTCGTAGGCTTTCATCGTCACGTCTTTCAAGCGGTCGTACACCGCCGTCAGGTTCTCGTCGCTCAGGTCGGTCAGCGGCTCGCCGTCCACCTCGGCCATCAGGGGGATGAGCGACATAAAGTGGGGCGTGAGGCCGTTTTGGACATTGAATAGCGTCTGCCGCAGGTTGTCAATCTCGGCGGAGGCGTTGGCGAGGTCGCCGGCCTTGATATACTCGCTGACCCGTGCCAGGTGGCCGTCCAACGCGTTCACGTCGCTCCCCAGCCCTGCATCGAGCATCAGCATCTTGTTATACTTCTGAAACCGCACAATCGGCAGCTCCTCGATGCTGTCGTACATCACCACCTTGTGCGGCCCAAGTGTCATTTTCTTCATTTCCTTGCCGTTCTTTAAACTTTAAACCTTAAACTTTAAACTAATCACGCCGTGCGATACCGCACGCCGTGATTATTGCACCCCAAACACACCTTGTCCATCCCCTGCGTCTCCACCTCCAGGGCGGCATACGCCTTGTCGAGCTCTATGCCCATCCCCTTCTTGTTGGTGGCGGCACTGCCGTCAAGCTCGTAGCGCACGTCGGTATGGCTTATGTTGCTCTGGTAGCGGGAGACCACCACGTCGGGGTTCATATCGGCATTGCGCAGGATGTCGTAGGCCGTCTGCAACTTGATGACGGGCGCAAACTGCTGTCTGTTCTTGATGATGATGTCCGTCACGTCGCACATCACGCTGACCATCACGTTCAGCCCGTAGTTGCTGCCGGGGGTGTAGCAGTTGTTCGAGAGGTCCCAACGGTGCGGGTCGCTTTTGTCCCAGCTGCCGGGGGTGGCGGCTTGCATCGGCGACATCCGCACATACTGCAACAGCTCACGCCACGCCTGGGTGCTGCCCATATTGCAACTGACGCATGGGCCGACGTTCCAGTCCATACCGTAGCGCACGGCCTCCATCAGCACCCCGTCGTCGGGGATGCAGTCGCGCTGCACATAGACGAGGTACCACGTCCCGCCGGCACCCCACTCGTTGAGGTAGGGCAGATACCAGTCCTTCGGCTCGAACCATTGGAACGTTCCGTTGCTACGGCTGTAGCCTACGGTCTGCTCGTAGACGGGTTCGCTCTTGCCGCTGTGGAAGACATAGACGGTCACCTGGCCGGGGCTGTTGAACTGCAAGCCCACCTTGTCAATCTTCACCGTCACGCCGAGGCCGTGGACGGCCTGAATCTCGAAGCCCACGATCTTGTCCTGGTTGGGCACGGTGTCCTGAAGGCGGCCCGCACCGTCGAAGAAGGCGCGGTGCTCCAGCAGGGTGCGGCTCTCTTTGTTGACCTTCTTGGTCTGCATCCAACGCTGCACGGCGTTCTGTATGCCACGGCGCGTCAGCTGCTCGGTCTTCTCGCTCAGCAGGGTGGTGGCACGCCAGTATTCGTTGCCGAAGTCCTCGTTGAAGTCGCCGTTGAAGTCCGCCGCCGGAGGCTCCTGCCCCTGGCTGTTCTTTTTGGCCTTCCAGTAGTAGCCGCCGTGCTTGCGGATTTCGCCCTTGCGCACCTTGTCGTCCTCGTTCCACGCCTTGATGCTCCTGTCCCATTCGGGCGGCACCAGGGCGTTGACCATCGCCAGCGTACACATCGGATGCGCCGACTGGAATGTCAGGCCGCTCTCGCTCTGCGTCAAGCCACCGGCGATTTGCAGGTCGGGATTCACCTCCTGCTCCCACCCAACGACGTGCAGCAAGGCATCCTCTACTTCTTTTGCTCTATACATAATTGTCAGTTTTGTCAGTTAAAAATCATTAAGCCCATTAGACCCATTCAACCCATTCAACCCATTTTATAAAAGAAGGGCAGGCGTTTTACCGCCTGCCCCGCGGCAAGGATGAAATTGGGAAAGTAGGACTTATGCAGAGGCCATTCCGTGTTTCTTCCTTATTCCTTGGTGTTAGGCCAGCGTCTTCACGGGGAAGGCAATGGTCGGGTTGGCACTCTCCTCGATGTCGGCGTGGATGATCGGGTTGGCGATGGTGCTCAGGCTGGCGTTGTAGGCCGTGATGAAGGCTACGTCGAGCGAGAAGCCGAAGTGGGTCTTCGGGCCACAGCCAAGGTCAGCCGAAGCAGCACCGGCAATGGCACTGTTGTTGCCAACGGTCTTGTAGATGTGGGTGCCGAACTCGATACCCAGGCCGGGCAGCAATTCGTGACCCCATTCGTGCGACAGCACGGGGCCGCGCATAGCAAGCTCGGTACGGCTGATGCGGGTCAGCAGACCCACCATACCGGGAGCCACGGCGTAGAAAGCACCGCTGAAGTTCTTACCACCGGCAGTGGCGGCATTGGCCACGTTGTTGGTGTAGTGCAGACGGTTGCCAGCAAACTCGCGGTCGAGGTTCTGGGCGTTCTGCGCACCGAAGATCTGAAGGTTGCGGACAATGGCCTCGCAACCGGCGTTGCCAACGATGTGGAGGCCGGCGGCGGGGAAGCGGTTGGCACGCATCATACCCTTCACGTCGCCGAAGATGTTGACACGTTTGGTGTAGGGCACCTGGACCGAGTTGCCGGTGACGGTGTAGCCGAGCTGCTGGTCGAAGACCTGAGTCTGTCCGGCAGCAAGGGCGGCGACGGCAAGCACATCGAGGGCATCGCCCAGCTTGTCTTCCATCGTGCGGTACTTCATAATCCAGTCGTCCTCGTAGGAGAACTCGTTGTTGGTGTACAGGTCGTCAACCATCGTGAAGCCGCTGCTCACGTTGGAATAGGTGACGGTGTACAGCTTCGAGGTGTTCTCGGCATCGGCAATGGTGCAGCTGCGGCTCGTGGTCACAACGATATTGCCGTTAGGGTCCCACACGGGAATCTGAAGGGTGCGGCCCATCGACTCAAACGACTTGCGGGCCAGTTCGGGGGTGATGATGCCACCGGCAGTCTTGGTCTCTTCGACAAACAGCTCGAGGGCACCGTACTCGCCGATACGCAGCGAGTTTTTCGACATTGCAAGGTCTCTCTCGCGGAGATTCTGCAACATTGTTGCTACAATACTCATAATCTTTACGGTTTTAAATTGTTAAACTTACTTTTTTTTGATTCAGCAAGTCCTACCCTCAGACCTGTTTTGTTTTCGTTTCGTGGTTATGGCTCAATGTGCCCATTCAGCCCATTAAACCCATTAGCTCAGCGGCAGCGTGTCGTAGAAGTTCTTGACGCTATTGCGCATATCACGCACCAGCTCCGTCCAGTTGGCATCGCTCTTGGCGTGGCCCTGCGCCATAAGCTGCTTCTCAATCATCTCGTCGGCTTCCACCTTGCTGCGGGCCAAGGAGATATTCACGTCGGCACCACCGCCGCCGCCTGCGTTGCCGTTGCCACCGGCTCCGCCTTGCTGACGGCCAGTGTCAAGCACTCCCATAGTCTCCAGCTGCACTCTCAGCATATCGCCTACGGTGAGGTTGTTGAGGCTCTTATCCTTCAATGGGTTGCCATCGGCATCCTGGAAGATGAACACCCCGGCGGTCTCGTCGAAGACGTGCTTCGACGCCATAACATTCTGCTTGGCCAAAGTCAGCAGGGCCTGCTTGGTGGCTTCGGGCAGCTCTTTCTTCATCGCTATGCCCGTCATCGCGGCACCAATCTCGCTCTCCATACGGTAGCCTTCGAGTTTACCCTTGTACTCGGCTTCCTTCTTGGTCAGCGACTCCTGCAACTCGCCGTTCACCTTCTTGGCGGAGGTGAGCTCACCACGCAGTCTGTCAAGCTCTTTTTTGATTTCTTCGTTGCCCGCACCGCTGGCGATCTTCTGCTTCAAGCTTTCAATCTCGGCGGTCAGGCTCTCGTTGGCGGTCTTGTAACCGGCACCCTCGTCGGCAGACGATTTCAAGGTTCGGATGACGCGGGCCATATACTCGCTGGTCTTCTCGCCCTCGTTCCTGCCGATAGCACCTTCCGATGCAATCACGGTGTCCATCTGGCCAAGTGTCTCGCCAAAACGACGGTTGAAAGTAGTCTCTTCGTCGCGCTCCGACAGCCCCACAAGGGCGGTCTTCTGCTCGTCGGTCAGTCCCGACAAGCCTTCCTGTGCATTAAGCAAATCTAATGTAAGTGCCATAACTGTCTCTTGTTATTTGGTTTTACCTTTATTTTCTTTGCTTTCGGCTTCCTCGGCCTCCATCTGGGCGTTCAGCTTCGCCAGTTTCGCGGCCACATCGTCCTGCGCCATACCCTCGCGCGGATCGTGCAGCATCGTGATGGTCATTCCCTGACGTTTCCAAATCGGAGCGAAACGCTCGAAGTCGCCCGGATTGTCGGCTCTCACCTGGTTTGTGACGGCCTTCTTCTCGCCGGTCTCGCGGTCAAACTCGTACTTTTCGAGCTTGCAATGCACTTTGTTTTCGGCACCAGGCTCACAGACGAAGTTCTCTTTGGTCACTTTGTCCGGGTCGCTGGTAGCAACTACTTTTTTACCTTTCTTGATGTAATACATAAGTCCTTATTTTTTAGAGTTAAACAATATTATTCTCGCCCATTAGCCCCATTAGCCCCATTAGCCCCATCAGACAAATACCCTCTCATAGTCTCAGCAATCTTGGCAATCTTCTGGTCGTAAGGCATTCCCTCGCCAAACTCCAGCACCGAGATATTTTCGCGCTCAAAGCGTTTCACGAGGTCGCTGAACAGGGTCTTCATCTTCAGCGTGGTCTCGTCGATAACACCCTCTTTGTAGAGGTTCAGCACCTCCTCGCGGGTGGAATGGCGGTAGGGTTCAAGGTCGCCCAAGATACGCATCCTCCGCATCTGCTGGGGGTTGGTGCGGTACTCGGTTACGATTATCTGGTCGTAGATGGCATCCAGCACGGCCTCGCTCGCTCCCTGCTTTTTGGCATTCTCGTAGTTTTTCCACAAGTCGGCCACCGATTGCAGGAAGAAGCGCGTGCCATAGTTGATGTTGCAGCTGATGAAGCCGCCACCGTAGCGCAAGCGGCAGCAGGTCGAGTCGGCCCAACGCTGTATCTTCTCGAAGCCTTTTTTCAGGCGGAAAAGGACGTTGGTCTGCGACTCAAACCCTGCGTCTACCTGCTTCTCGTTGACGGCCTCTTCGTTGATGAGGCTCTCGTCGTTGCCGACAACGCTGTTGATGATCAAGTCGCACAGCCTACGCTCCTCGGAGACGTTGAACTGCAAACTCTTCACATCTGCCGACAGCATCTGTATCGGGTTCCGCATATCGGGTATCTCGTTGCCTGCCCAGTCCTTTCCAGGCACGGGCACGGTGACGAAGTTGCCGGCACCGTCCAACGGGTTCTTGCCGCATTGCGGACATTTCTCCCTGTTGCCGTTGCTGTCGATAAGCCAATGGCCCTCTTTGTCTTTCAGATAGCCGTGGTCGCATTTCACACCGTTGGTGGGGTCGGCATAGTCGCACTCTTCCTCATAGCCACTGTAGATAGGATAGCTGCCATAGAGGTCGAGGTGCTTCTTCGACGTGGCAAAGAAGGCAAACCAGTCCAGATGCTCCAGCTGGCCCGTCAAGGGGCTTTCCTTCACATCCGGCTCGGTTAAGTCTATGGCGTCGTTCCAAAACCAATGCGCCGGGCAATAGCCCAGGTCGTGCTTGTTATCGACAAGCAACTGCCCAAGTTGCCCATTAGCCCCATTCGACCCATTGAAGCCATCGCGCCCATCCTCGTACACCCGATAACTCTCGTCATCGAGCACCACGATGTTGCACTTGCGGTGGCCTTTGTCATCCTCGCCGGCATAGCTCTTGAAGATGACGTGTTTCATCTGGCCGTCACTCTCGGCCTCGAAGTCGATGACGTCCTCAATCCTCACCCAGTAGAAGTAAGGCTCAGGACGCTCGCCCTTCTGCTCCGAGGGCAGGTCGCAGACGAGGATGCTGTTGATTTCAGTCTTAAAGTATTTCCACGCCGTCTCTTCCCACACCTCCGGCTCGTTCAGCCGTTGGAAGCGGTACGCCTCCCAGTCGGCGGCATCGCTGCTGTCGTAGAAGAGGTAGTCGAAGGTCGGGTTCTGTCCGTCGAAGATGCGCGAGAGCTTTTTGAAAACCAACTCGCACACCGGCGACGATACGATAGGATAACGAAACAGGGTACGGAAGGTCTCGAACTTCTGCTCCGTCAAGAGGTTCTTGACGAAAGCCATAAAGTCCGCCTCGGCGGCAGAGTATCGCATCTGTACCGTCTTGTAGATATGGAACTTCAGCCGGTCCTGGTGGCGGATTGCTTTCGTAATCACGCCAGCCTTCGGCCTCCGCTCCAATCTTTTCCGTATGTCCTGTTCCGTGATACCCATCGGTCTAACCAATAATTTATGACAATTTGAACCCCTTATTCAGCATCAGGCCCATTAGACCCATTAGACCCATTAAGCCCATTTTCAGCAGCCTTTCGCTTGCCCTTTTTCTCGAAGCTTCGCTCAGCGCACCACGTCCACTCCGAGTCCTCCGGCAGCCGCCAGCCGCCGTTGAACTTCATCCGAAGCAAGCCGTCGGCCTGCTCCACGGGAAACGCCTTGCGGCCCTGCGGGATTTCCAGCTCTATCTTGGTCTCTTTTGCCATAGTCTTATAGTTTTATCAGCCCATTCAGCCTATTAAACCCATAAAACCCATTAAAGAGCCAGAGCCGAAGCATCGAGGGTGATGAAATCAACCTTGTCGCTGTAGCCGGGGACGAACTTGAACGACATATCGTTGCTGTCGTCGGCATCGAGGCCACCAGGCATCAGGTCGCTGACAAACAGCGTCTGAATGGGCATAGGATACCAAGTATCGGTGCCTCCGTTGGTCTCTTTGCGACCCATAATCTGGCCGTTCTCGTTGATGAGATACACACCGAGATTACGGGCAAGTGCTTCGCACTCCAGCTTCTTCAGCTCGGCGATGATAGCCTGGTCTTTGTTGTTCAACTTGAACGACATACCGACAGGATTGCTGCCGATAACACGCTCGGCGCCGTTCAGCGACTCGTTGCCGCCGCCTACGGTCTTTGCATCGCCACCGTCAGGGGTGGGATTCTCCACAAAGGGGGTCACGGCAATCTTGGTGCCGTCATTGGCTTTCTTCAGGTCCGTCCACGAAGCCAGCAGACCAGCCTGATTCAGCTCAGTGCCGTCGGCAATGCCGTTGCGGGTCGATCCGTCATACAAACGCTGGAAAATGACTTTCTGAGTTTGCCCGAAACGCTTGGCGCAGCTCTCGGCAGGAATTGTCGGGAGCGAGGTAGCAGCGGGGCAGCATTGATTTGTCAACATAACTTTTACGTTTTAATTGTTAATATTCAAAAACTTACAGCCTTTGGCTACCCTCACCTCGGACTTTATTCACGCTGCAAAAATACAAAAAATTCCAAACTCTGTGGATATATCCAAACACAAACTAAATAACTTTAGACATAAAATGAAAAAGCACAAAAAAAAAAGAGCAGCCGTTCTCGGCTGCTCCCGCCCATGAAAGCAAAAGAAATTAACTAACCCACTAACACATTAACGCATTAACACATTAACGCATTCATTCGTTATCGGCGGCGCACCCCCCGTCTCTTCCCGTACCCCACATCATTCCCCACACTCAATTCCTTCTCGTAGATACCCGTCAGCACATCCGGCACGTCATCGTGCGCGTTGGCCTTGAATACACTCAGGTAGTGCGTCACGGCGGTATAGAACCCCGGCCACCGACGCTCCCAGTCGAAGGGCATTATAATCTGCGTATTCACCATCGGCGCATTGGTGATGATGCGACTCTCCTTGTTGGCCCCCTGGTGGAACAGCGTCATCCTCGCCCGTATCTTCTTAGCCACATCGCGGCCAAACGAGTCACCGCCGCTGTTGCTCTCGCACCACACATTCCCCACGGGCGGCGACTGCCTGTTGATCATCGCCGGCACCGTCACCCTCGTAGTGTCGGTGTTGGCAGGGTTTTTCTCCACGTCTTTTATCAGCGCAAACAGCAGCGGCTCGAAGCGGTTGCGCTGCTCGTTCCATATTGGCGTTGGACCCCGGTAAATATCGTATGCAATAGCGGTCGTATCGTCAGTTCCTTTGTCGGCCACGTCGATATAGCACCCGCTCCTGACATACTCACCCCACTCCTTCGGGTCCACCCACGTCTTGAACTCGTGGTACAGCCTGCCCTCGGCACTCGCGGGGTCGCCTTGGTAGAGGCAGTTGAAGCCGTTGGGGTCTTTCTCGCGCTCGGTGTTCAGTTTCTCGATGCTGTGTCGCTCCGGCCACAACGCATCGCCCACCTTGCGCCCGCTGTGGAACTCGCCGTCATCCTCCACCGTGCATACCGCCGGAATGTTAATAACTTTCCAATTCTTGCCGTCGGGCGAATTGAGGATGCGACCCGCAAGGTCGTCTTCGTGCCAACGGGTCATTACCAGCATCTGCTTCGAGGCGTTGTGCAGACGGGTGCTCAATACCGTGGTGTACCAGTCCCACACGTTGTCGCGCTGCTGGGGCGAGTTGGCTTCCATAGCGTCCTTCACGGGGTCGTCGATGATGGCGATGTCCGCCGGCGTACCTGTCAGCGAGCCGCCCACACCCACGCTTTTATAGTAACCGCCATGACCTACACATTCAAACATCTCGGCGTTGCACTGGTAGCCTCGGTACTTGGCCAACCGCTCGTCGTTGAGGAAGGTGTCGGGAAACAGCGTCTTGTATTCGTCGCCGCCGATAACCCTCTGTATGGCCCTGTTGAACGACCCCGCCAGCGTAGCCGAATACGAACAGCCCACCATCTTCAGGTCGGGGTCAACACCCAACGCCCAGGCCGGAAACAAGCGCGACACAATCTCGCTCTTCCCGTGCTGTGGCGGACAAGTGATCATCAACTTCGGCACCACCCCCTCGAACAGCAGCTGACAATAGTCCGCTATGAGCTTATGGTACCACATCATCTGATACTTCGGATTTACATACGACAGAAAGTCGTGGAACGTCCTCCGCGCCTTCCGCCGCTGCAACTCCTTCAGCATCTTCACCTGCTCTTCCAATGTCCTACGGTCATCCATAACCCATTCACCCCATTAAACCTATTCAACCCACAACATAGAGTGCCATTGCTCCACACACTCCTCCGCATTCAGATACGAGTGCATCTCGCCCGATGCCAGTTCTCCCCGCCGCACCAGCCGCAGCAGGTCTTCGTGCGCCACCTTACGATGGCATTTCTCGCACACCGCGTCACCCTTGACCCCGGTGCAATGTGTAATGTCGTGGTTCATAGTATATCGTTTTCGTTGAACTTCTCAAAGATATAGAAATGTGTCGGCTCCTGGCCAAACGACAACCTCATCCCGTGCTGCCCTACCCAGTACATCCCGTTCCAGTAGCACACGCTGAAATGCCCGTCCTCAAACCGGCACAGCACCCGTCTGTCCTTCCACGGCTTGTTCCCGTCCGCCGGCAGCCATTCGTTGGTCGGTAATTCACCCGCCATAGCCTATTCCTCCTTAATGAAACGAGAAAAAAGATTGTAGCCGCCAGCGAAGGCATTGCATATCTTTACCTGCTCCTCGCGCGACAAGTCGCCAAAGTCGAGGTTTTTCCCATCCTCGCTGATTTCAAAGCCGGTGTTGTCACCGCTGAATGTAATTCTGATTTCCATTGTTCAAGATTTTTTAGTTAAACTTCGTGGATGCAGGCAGGTCTCCCCACCTACACCCATCGGACTTTCCGCGTGCTTATACGCAGGCTTTACCAGAGCTTCATTTCTTCTTGAAGATACTGAACAGCTGCTGCAACAGCGTCCATATCTCCTCGTGGTCGTAGGCGTAGTTGCTGCACAGGGCGCATCCCAAGCCTATCAGCTCGGCCTTCACCCAGCCCTGCCACTCGGTCACGGCACCGCAGTCGGCAAAGATGCCCAGCTGCAAGCCGAAGCCCAAAGCCGCGAGGCCCAGGCTCAACACCCAACTCACAATCAGTTTCGGCGTACTGCCCTGCACCTTCAGCAAGCGGTTCACCGCCTCGGTCAGCATCACCACGCCACCGCAAAACGCGACAAACGTCGCAAACATCGTCATTAAACTACTCATAATCATAAAATTTTAAGTTGTTAAACAATAAACTCTTAACTCTTAACTCTTAACTACTCAACAGCCTTCCGATGGTCGTCGAAAAGAACGGCACCCCCACCAGCCACCACTTCCCCGTCACCGCCAGGGCCACCATCACCACACACCACGACAGCCACCAGTTTAGGCAATAGTCGCACGACACCAGCTTGCCGAAAAACGCATTTCCGTGAACCTGCACCCACTCAATCACACCCCACTTCTTCAGCAATATCACCACCCACGAAGTCAAACACCCCGTCAGCACCGATGCAACCAGTAAATAAATCAATTCAATCTTTTTCATATCAATCATTCTTCCGGCTTCGTATTTAACATCGTATCAATGTAAGCCAAACGTACGGCAACACGAAAGTCGTTACATTTAACCGACGTAATTCTTTCTTTTATTGGCCTAAGCAGTTCCCATTTGACCAAATTAAACCCAGTGACAAACATATCTACGGCTTGATCATCCCATTCTTCTTCTTTACTAAAGAAATCAACAGCCTCTTTATATTTGCCGCTATTAAGTAATTTGACCATCTCTATCTTATCTTCCCACTTCATAACTCTTAACTCTTAACTCTTAACTCTTAACTTTCATTTCCCGCTGAAGTCTCAGCCGCGAAGCGGCCCGATCTATCGCCCCCTTCATCGCCTCGTACCCCCGGCCGATGGCTTTCTTGCGCTCCACCTTCTCGTCTACGAGCGTCTTCTCGTTCTTATCCACGAAGGCCAGTATCTTCTCCTTCACGCCCTCGCTACGCAGCAGGCTCTCGCCCTCCTTGGCGTAGTGCCAGCCGTAGGCCATGGCGAAGTTCAGCAGCATCGCCATACCCTCGTTGTTCAGCGCACCACCGCTGGCACGCATCACCACGTCAACAGCCGCCGTCAGGTCGCACTGACTCTCGAACAGCGGCATCGTCTCCTCCGTCTGCCCCTGGATAGTGATTGCATTCAACGCCGCAAACGCCAGCGGAATGTCGTACCCCGCCTCCTTGTTTGCCTTGGCCAAGGCCGCCGCCATCGCCGCCGCCTTGCCCTCTTTCATTTCTTTCTTTGTCATAATCTTTTTGTGTTGTTTAGTTAAACATTTTGAACGCAGGCGGGAGTCGAACCCGCATGCTATGGGTTAGAAGCCCATCATCCTCGCCTTGGACTGCTGCATTGTTCCTTTCCAACTCATTAGCGTGGAGTTGGCACACATACCGAATAGAATAAATAATATAATAGCGTTTTTGCTGTTCATTCGGTAAGTCCTAAAACCTTGGAAACTTCATTGTGCTCGGAAAGGCGCAAACGCTTCAACTTTGACAACTTTCGTTGTCGGGCGGGTTCTTATCCCGCCGGTCTTAAAAGTTATTAAATGAATTGCAAAAACAAAGAACTCTCGTGATACACACGTTTGTGGGACGCAGAGGACTTGAACCTCTCTCATAGCCACCGTCAGGGGAAAATCTTGATAAAAACCCTCGCGGCCACCTGCACACCCGCGCAGTCGCGCCCCAAACCAATCAATCAATCAAACCCATTCAACCCATAAAACCCATTAACCCCATTAAACCCACTAACGCATTAACGCATTAACACATTCACACATTCTCAATGCAACCAGAGTTGCATTGAATCCGCCCCCTCACCCGAAATGCAAAATAGGGGTGAAGCATATACTGCCCGTCCATCTCGTATATCGAATACTCCTCGAACACCCCCTTGTCTTGTTCGAAGATTCGCTCCCACTCGACGTGCCCCGTCGTAAGACGCATACCGCCCAGCACATTCAGCACCTCGTTTTTGATGCTCTCCAGATTGCGGTCGTCCTCCGCCTCGATGTCGCGGCTATCACCCCACACGATCACGTTCACCGTCCCTTCCAGGTCGAAGTACGGCGGCACACGGCGGCCACCGCTCACCTCCTGCGGCTCCTCCATATAGAAGAAGGCGTAGTTGCCCCAATCCTTGCGGTCGGGCACGATACAGTCATATTTGCCTTTCCCAATGTAAATGCAAGGCGTGTAGTACGCCTCTCGGTGTTCGTGCTTCTGGTAGTATTGCCGCAGCTGGTCGTAGTCGCGGCTCGTCTTCTCGGCCTTGCCGAAGACGTGGTTCAGCCACGGAAGCCCCGCGCCCAGCTGCACCTGCATCTCCTGTATCACAGCCTCGAACAACCTCGGCTGCGCCTTCAATGGTATTCGCTCTATATTGCTCATAATTATTCGTTTTGTTTCGTTAATAAATCCAGTTCGACCATACGCTACCCACGCCCACTCTCACCTTCTGCCAGCCGCACTTACGCAGCAACTCACGGGCAACATCCAGCAGCTGCGAAAGCGTAGCCCTCGCATCCACCTCAATCACCTGCCTCGATGTGCAAGCACCCTTGCAAATCTCCAATTTGACAGATCTAAAATCAACTTTCTTTGCCATTATTCAAGATTTTTCAATTTTCACTAATACATTCACGCTTTCACCTTCCCGTCCGCATCCACGGCATTGGTCAATATCTCCGTGGCGATGGCCGTGCAATATTCCTCGGCCACCCGCGACGCTTCCTCTTCCTTGATGTTCGCCAGCCGCACCTTCCATTCCGGGTGCTTCCGCTGCAACTCCGTCTCGGCCTTGAACACCGCCGGTATGATATACCGCGCCCACCGTTCTATCGCTTCCTTGTCTGTCATATCTCAAGATTTTTCAATTTTCAATTTTCAATTTATCCCAGCAGCCGCCTCCGCACCGTCCGCGCCACATTCGGCGCAATCCTCCGCGCCAACTCCCCGCGCTTCTCCGCCGTCAACCCGAACACCGGCCCATATTCAGGCTGGTTGCCCGGAGGCCAATGCCCCGTCTCCATCGTATAGTCCACCAGCTCCTGCTTCCAGTCCGACGTCTTCACCGAAAAGCCCGTCTCGCTGTACTCCACAAACATCCCCTCCTGCAAACCGCCGTCGAAGTCCAGATAGACGTGACGCACCGGCAGACCCCTCCGCATCCTGCGGAACAGATGGTAAGGACTATATTCACCCCCGTTCATCAGCACCCCCTCGGCATTCAGTCCCTCCGCCAGCTGCTCCAGGTTCGCCGACACAATCCACGCCGCCTCCTTCTCGCAGGCAGCCCTCACAGCCGGAACCACCTCGTCCCGCACCCGCTCAATCCTTCGTATCAGCGTATTCAGTCGCATATCCACTAACGCATTAACACATTAACACATTAACGCATTCTAATAGTTCTTCACACCCTCGCTGTACATCTTGCAGTTCTCAACGTCCTCTCTCAGACGCTTGCCAAGCATCGTACACACATACCGCTCCCCCTCCTTGGCATTGAACACCAGACAATGCACACACTTCAAACACCCTGCTTTCCCATTCAATTCTTTTGCCATATTTTCAAGATTTTTGTATTAATTTTCGATTAATTTTGAGCGTAGCGACCACTAACGCACTAACGCATTAACACATTAACACATTCACTCATTATCGCTGCGAGCCAAAGCGAGCAGCCGGTCGCGTTCCTTCCGCAGCTCCTCGTCGCTCATATCGTCGAAGCCGCTCACCTCCTGCTTGACGTGCTCGGCCACATCCGTCAGGCCCATCACCATCTTCGCGTTGTAGATGCCCGCCGTGGCTCCCTCCTGGAGATTGCCGTGGATGAAGTTCTCTATCCGCGCACACAGCTCCGCAAACTCCTGCGCCTCGTCCGACGCACCCTCGCAGTACCGCGCCTTGAACTTCTCCCAGTCCGCAATGCCCAACCGCGCACACATCGACTTCATATTGTACGGCCTGAACACCCTACGCTCCGTGTCCTCGTCCACATCGCCGTTCTTTCCGCCCACCTTGCTCGACACCTTAAACTCCTTGGGAAGCGGCGACCCGTCGGCAAACCCCAAGTACTCCACAAAGGCAGCACGCAACGCCTCCGGCGTCCACACCGGCCGCTTCCGACCGAAGGCAAACACCTCCTTCCAGCCGTTGTCCACCACCTTCTCGCGCATACTTTCATTCAGTGCATCCATAATCGTTTTATATCTAATTTATTGTTATTCAGTTTATAATTTACAATTCGTTACACACATTTCCGTCAAATCCACACTGCAAAAATACAAACTTTATTGAAACTGCCAAAATATTTTTCAACAAAATTGCGATTTTTCCACTTTCGCACCACCGAAACACCACACAATCAGCACACTGAAAACGCAAAATATTTTCACACTATATATAGTATTCCAAATAGTGCAATCTTAACTTTGCGTCCCTCTCTTTGTATGTCCGTTCATACTCAAAGACTTGCACACCAATGATGGCCTATCATATCAGCCAAGCCGACCCGAAAACCGAAAAAAAATTTCTGCAAACTAAAACCACTTATCGTCCCTTCCCATCCGGTCGATAGGGGGGTATAGCCCCGCCAGCCCTCCCGCCTGGCACCCCGTCCGCCTCCCCTCCTCCGGCATCCATACCAGCCCCTCAGCCGGTGCAAATGTGCCAACGGTGCAAAATAAGTTTGCAGCGCACTAAAAAAGCACCAACGAAAGCGGTGCACACTTAATCTTTGACTTATTCAGTACCATCACCACCACCAGGACCGCCGCCGCCGCGCCGCCGCCGCTCCCGCCGCCCTGGTCGCCCTCCAGCCGCCCCGATCCCCTCACCACCTGCCCCGCTGTCAACTTTTTTTCGTTTTTTTTCTGCCCGCCAGCCTTCCAAAGTAGGTATTTTGTCCAAATATAGCCCTATATAAACCCCACCTATACCCTGCCCCCAATTCAATGGCCATAAAATAAAATCATCATTTATTTTTCATTTTCTTCCCCCAATACTAGTATTGGGGGGGTAAGAAAATATAGCAAAAACAATACACATTATATGTACGATTGCGAACTTGTCGCAAGAACCCACCACCCAACAAGTCCACACAATTCACCACCCCAGCAGTCCCCAAAGTTTGGAAAAATGCACACACAACACAATAATAAAACGCATTCAGCGTTATAGCGATACAACATATAAAACCATAACACTATGCCAATACCTTACAAAGTAAAGCTTAACAACGGCAACGAGAACATCGGAGCCGAGGCCAAGACGATCACCGTGCAGGAGATTGTCAAGAACGCCACAAACAAAGACATCGCCCGCGAGGTGTACCAGCTCAATCCCCTAATCCCTGAGCAGGTCACGCTGTCCGTCATCGAAAACATCTGCCAGGCCGCTGCCAACCTGATGAGCATGGGCCACGCCGTCACGCTCCAGACGCGAGGACGCGCCGCGCTGCGCATCTATCCCGACATCCAACTCAAGGGCCGCAACATCACAATCACCCGAGCCCAGCAGCTCGACAGCACCATCACCGACCTCACCACCGACAACGCCGCCGACCTGGTGGGCCGTGTCGGTGTCTGTGTCCGTGTTCGTGCCGAGTGCGAACCAGCGTTCACCAAGCTGCTCAACGCCGCCGGAGTCACCACCCAGCGCAAGGACACCATCAACGTGCCCAAGATCACCACCGGCACCGGCGGCAATACCCCCGGCGGCGGCAACAGTGGCGGCACCACCCCCGGAGGCGGTGACAACCCCAACGCCGGCAACGACTAAAACACCCGAAAAAACGAATTTTCGAGCGGCTGCAAGTCCATTTTGCAGCCGTTTTTTATTGCACCATTAAAAAAATTTTACTTTATAACACACTATAAAACAACACAATAAAATAAAAGTGCAAAATGATTGCAAAAAAAATTTGGTCAGTTTGAAAAAAGGTTGTACTTTTGCAGCGAAGTTTTAAAGATAACAACAACAAAGACCTTTCCACAATGTCAAGTCACATTTATACAATAGAGCGTTCCAGCCGGTTGGCCCGGTTGGCAGTTTCAGTGGAAAGGCCTGCCACTTCGGGGAACGCTCTTTATTTTAAGTCCTTTCCACAATGTACAATCAATTTTTCCAAGTTCCCGACGGGGAATTGTTGAACATGGTCGCTGGCCGCGCCATTCCCGTGCGCAATGCCAACGCAGCCGAACTGATCACCGCCATCGACAGCGGAGCCATCACAGGAGCAGCAGCCCGAAAAATTGCCGCCCTGCTGGAGCTTTCCCGTCGTCTTTGCTCTCGCCATCTTGCCGACAACAACAAGGTGACCGACAGCCGCGCCGCCTTTGAAATGGTCAAAGATATGGCACTGCTCGACGTAGAGCATTTTGACGTGCTTTTTCTTCGCAACAATGGTACAGTGATCGCCCGTGAAAATCTTTTTGTCGGCGGCACCAATCAGACCACCGTGGACGCTGGTGTGGTCTATCGCCGCGCCCTCGTTCTGGGTGCAAAGCAAATCATCGCCGCACACAACCACCCATCCGGCAGCCTCACCCCTTCGGGCGAAGACAAACGCCTCACCCACCTACTTATTGAGGCCGGAAAGCTGGTTGGCGTGCGCCTGGGTGAGCATATAATCATCGGCGGCAACGGCGTGAATGATTATTATAGTTTTCATGATAATGGTCAAATCTAAACAACTGGAAAAATGAAAGCATATAAATTTATCATCAAGGCTTTCGGCATCATCGCCGCCGTCGCCATCGCCCTCGGTGCCTACTGGCACATCTTCACCCTCGGAGCCTGCTGGCTCCTGGTACGGGAAGCAAACAACACAAAATAATGACCAATCAAAAACCCCGACACAATGAAAACAATAAATATCCCAGAATGGTGCATTGAAGGCGCAAAATATATCCTTACCACCATACACAACGAAAAGCAAAGAAGGAACTACAAAGCCCTATTCGGTGAGGAACTGCCAGAAGTGACAACCGAAATTGTAACAGCAGAATATTTCCACAGTTACCCATTTGAAAACATTATCCGCTGCACAATCAAAGGCGACGGCTGGGGCTGCACCGACATACCAATCAGCCGCCTTTCTCCAGTCAAAAAGTAACCAATCAAAAACCTCGACACAATGAAAACAACAATCGGCATCCTTTGCATTATCGCGCCAGTCGTCCTGGCCTATTGGGACGCAATAGCCCCCGCAGTCAAAAATTTTATCACCAATCAAAAAACCACAGCAAAATGAGTTACTTTAACAACGAACCCTACACGGCCTATAAACTCCTAAAAGAATTTAAGGCATTGCGCGAAATATACCAACATCAAAACGGTGGAGACGAAAACACATTCGCCATGATAGTAAAAGAATACTACGACAAAAAGGAACAAGTCAACAGAGCCAGAGAAAAAAGCCTATATGACAAAAGGCGCAACGAGATGATGAAAGAGCAGCAGCCCAAAGAAGAAGAACCCCCAGCCAAAGGCTTGAGGCTGGAGCCAGTCGTCGGCGGTGTGGCCATTATTGGCACGCGCGAGGTGACAACCTCCAACCGAGACCAGATAAGGCTGCACGGCGGCAAATGGAACTTCGACGAAAAGCAGTGGAGAGCCTACGAAAAGCCCGCTATTAAAAAGATGTGCAACTGGTTCGGCGTATCGTATGAATGTATGCAGGAGCAGATAGACGAAAAGACACGCCCGACCCTTGGCACCCTCGCCCGCATGATCGAGAACGGCGAACCGCTGGACGACATAAAGCGCGTGACGATTGGACGCTTCAGCAGCCTCAACAGCTTTCTAAAAGTGTTTCACGAATTCTACCGTCCGGCACTTGAACGGCTTTCCGAGGGCATAATCCAGCACAACGATATGATGATGCTGCGCCACTTCGCCGACGATATGCTAATGGCCTTTGGCTTCGACCTCCCCGACGAAGACGGTGCAAAATAAATCCGCCATAATTACGTTATACCAATCAAAAAAGTTTATTAACCCACCAATCAAAAAAATCAATAACCCAATCAAAAATAGGAGACAAAACAAATGGCACATAAATTTAGACTCAATCAAAGAGTGATTATACAAGGCTTTGAAAGCCACGGCACAATCACCACAATGCCCTACAACGACGAAATGGAAACATACATTGTTACTTTCGACCGACCACAGGCTTATTCTATAAGTGAAAACAGCCCAGAAACTCTCCACGATGAGATTGTGGTAGATGCAAAATATTTAAAAGCAGAAGCATCCATCGAACTGAAAGAAAAATTAGACGACAAGCCCGAAAGAAAAATATCTACACCTGAAGATATTAAAAAAGTGTGCCGGCACAAAAGAATAACCTTTATACCTCACCACGCATGTGCATTTTGTGGAGTATCTACTGGTTGGTATCTGTTTAAAAGATGGCCAGGAATGGAAGTAGCCTATAGCAGCTCCTGCGGATGCTCTTACAACGATTCTGCACGCCCTGCAAGTTGGATTGACATATTTAAATGGGTAACAGACGAGCACGGCGAATTGAGGCCAGAATATAAAGATATGCTTACCGAATAACAATCACCATCTCCAATCAAAAAAGCCCACCAATCAAAAAACTAACGCATTAACGCATTAACACATTCTCAAAGATATGAAAACCGCAGTTATCTACGCCCGCGTCAGCTCCACCGGCGACCGCCAGGACACCGCCCGCCAGGTGGACGACCTGACAGCCTACGCCCGCAACAACAACCTACAACTCGTCCGCACCTACACCGAGAAGGCCAGCGGCCGAAAAAAACGCGCCGACCGACCCGTGCTCAACGAGTGCTTATTGTACTGCATCGCGCAGCGCATCGACACCCTGCTCGTCAGCGAGCTCTCCCGCCTGGGCCGCAACGCCGCCGACGTGCTCAACAACGTAAACGCCTGCAAAGAGGCCGGCGTGAACATCTACTTCCAGAAGGAGCAGATGTCAATCTTCCTGCCCGACGGCAAGCCGCACCCGTTCCTGACGATGCTCGTGGCCGTCCTCGGCGCCATGGCCGAAATGGAGACCGACAACATCCGCTACCGCCTCAAGTCCGGCCGCGACAAGTACGTCCGCGACGGCGGCAAGCTGGGCCGTCCCGAAGGCACCCGCAAGACCGTCGCCGACTACGAGCGCGACTACTCCAATGTGATCAAGGAGCTGCGGCGCAAGGACCGCGAGAGCTACGACCGCATTGCCAAGCTCACCGGCACCAGCAAAAACACCGTCATCACCGTCGCCCGCCTCCTCGGCCTCACCCGCGCCGGCCAGCAGACCGTCACCATACACACCCCAGACCCCACCGATGAAAAAATTGAAGAATAACCCACCAATCAAAAAATGTTTAACCAATCAAAAAAGTTTACACCAATGAAAAAATTAGCATTAATCGCAATCGCGACCATCACGATGCTGGCCGCCTGCACAAAAGAAGATTCACAATCGCTTGCCGGTACCTACTGGCACTTTTCCGGAGACGACGATGGCCGTAAACAAACTTGCAGCCTGACCCTCGAAAAGAATAGCGGCACCCTAACCATTACCGACCGCTACTCTTCTCACTACACCGAATGGAGCGACCGTTGGGAATACCGCGTTACATCCTACACCTACGACGGCGAAAAATCAGGCACACTACAACTTCGCGGAGCCAGTTCATACGCACAAGACAATGCAACCGCAAGTTTCACACTCAACTACAACCAGTCAAAAATGTCTATCAGCACCCCACACGGATACTTCACTATGGAGCGAATAAGATAACACCCCACCCCCACAAATTAACGAATAATTAACGGCAATTAACGTCCACCAACCCCCGCCAGTCAAAAACTCGCGGGGCTTTTTTGTCTCCCCCACCAATCAAAAAAGCACTCACGCATTCACGCATTCCCACATTAACGCATTAAAAAATCCACATTATTTGGATTTATACACAATATTTTTGCCAAATCTGCGTTTTGCAGACGTAAACGTTTGCAAACAAAATGACTATAGATTGGATTGACACACTGATTGGATTGGCCGCCGGCGGCGGTCTGGTGGGCATTTTCACCATCCCCTCCACAATCAAAAAAGCGAAAGCCGAGGCCAAGGAGCCGGAGATTGAAGCCTGGCGCAAGCTGGTGGACGAGCTCCAGGAACAGAACCGCGACCTCCGCGAGCGCATCACCACCAACGAGAGCCGCATCGACGAGCTGAACCGCCGCATCGACGACCTCTACAAGACCAACGGCGAATGGCGCGAGGAGAACAACAACCTCAAGGCCGAGAACAGCCGCCTGCAAGCCGAGAACGACCAACTGCGTCAGCAGCTGGCCCAATCAACCCAGCCAACCCATTAAACCCATACCGCAATGAAGATTCAAGTCAAACGCACCGCCCGCAAGGGCACCTACACCGTCGGCAAGGTGAGCATCGACGACAAGTATTTCTGCGACTCGCTGGAGGACACCGACCGCGGCGTAACCCAGGTGATGCCCTTCACCTCGACGGGCGGCGTCAAGGGCTACTGGACTACCCCCGACCACGGCACCATCGACAAGGAGCCAGGCTGCACCGCCATCCCCACGGGCCTCTACGATGCCACCGTCTACTTCTGGCCCAAGTACAAGTGCTACTGCGTCCAGCTGCTCCGCGTCCCCGGCTTCACGGGTATCCTGATGCACAACGGCATGACCGCCGACCACAGCGAGGGCTGCATCCTGCTGGGAAAAAACAACTTCGTGGGCCGTCTCGACGGCAGCCGCCTCTATATGGACGCTCTCGCCGCCCGCGTCCTCGCCGCCGAGAAGATGGGCGAGCGCGTCACGGTGGAAGTAGTCTAATCCCCCATGCCCATGTCAATGAAACCCATTAAACCCATTAAGCCCATCATCCCCATCGTGTCCCTGCTGCTGCTTTCAGGGTGCCGCACCGTCCGCGTCGTCGAGCAGGTGCCCGTCCACGTACATGACACCCTCCGCCTCACCCAGACGCTCCGCGACAGCATCTACATCGACCATTTTCGTGAGGTCACGAAAAAGGCCGACACCATCTACATCACCGACAGCATCGCAGTTATTAAGTATTCCTTAAAGACTGACACCGCCTACCGCTACATCGAGCGGCCTGTGACGGTCGTCCGCACCGAGCAGGTGGAAGTGGAAAAGCCCCTCCGCTGGTGGCAGAAGGGCTTGATGTGGGCCGGAGCCATAGGCATCCTCACAGCTCTTGCAGCAGTGGCAGTTCGGATTCTTCGCCGCCGTACATCCTGACGCATTCGTCGTCCGGCTCTGGGTAGTGTCCCCAGCCGCCGCCAAAGCAGCACTCGCCCCATTGCGGGCGGTAATACTGGCAGTCACGGCAATGCAGTTTATCGTCGTCGGGCATAATCTTTCAATTTTCAATTTTCAATTTTCAATTTTCAATTCACCACGGGCACGTCTCCGTCGCCGTTGAGCAGTTCGCTTTTCTTGGGCTGTATGTACATCTGCGTCGAGGCCATAAAATGCTGCCCGTTGATTTCCTTCTCCTCCATATCGTAGCATATCTCGTGCGTCTCCTGCGTGATAGGGTCGCCCAGCAGGTCTTTCAGTCCACGCGATACGACCTGTTTCCATACCTGTTCCCCTATATCTTGCCTACGGCGTTCAGCCTCATCTATCTTTGCTTTCAGCTCCGGCGGCATCGGCGGGAACTCCGGCTCGCCTATGATTTTTTTCAACGCCTCCTTCTGCTCTTCAGATGCTTTGAACGACATCTGCATACTGCGGTTGCGTCTGATTTGAATTTTTAAGTCCATAATCTTTCAATTTTCAATGTTTAAACACTTCAATCTGCTTTTCTATACGACACAACCTTAACAGGTGCTGCAATTCGTGTACATATAGAATACACGCATTTTCCAACTTGAAGTTCGGCTCTTTGATTGCTATAAATATTGTCTCCGACCCTTCGTGATACGTAGCGTACAAAGACCTGTCATCGTCAATGATGTTCGTATGCCACGCGGGAAATACCCCACACATAAACCCGTTTATTTCCATAATCTCTTTTGTAAGAGGCATCGGCAAATAAACTCTTTCGTCTCCTATACAATTCATTTCCGCGGCAAAGTCAATATCATCGCCGTTTTTAATAAATGTTGGCTGATAATTAGGACGGGCACTAATATCTTCGTTTCCGTAATTCATATCAATCAGCACCCAATCCCCAAGCATTAGTTCGTTTCTTTTCATTGTCATTAATTTTTATTGATTAGTTATGATTTTCAATTTTCAATTTTCAATTTTCAATTTTCAATTTTACCACGGGCACGGCTCCGTCGGCAGCTCCACGCGGGTCTCGGTCGCCAGGCGGTCTTTGCCTTCGGGCAGGAAGTAGCACTCCGGCAGCGGCAGCACCTCGGCTCGGCGGTTCTTGCAGTAGACGCGGCCCGTGTGTCGCGTGACGATCTGTATGCCCTCGAAGCCGGGGCACGCCTCGCATACGTCGCTGCCTACGTAGCACTCCTCGGGCCAGTAGGGGCAGGGCGTGCCGCATTGCTCGCCGTTGAAGCGGAACCACACGGCCCACTGCCACGCCTCGTCGCGCAGTACGAAGTCCTTTACATACCGCCGCGCCAGGGTGCGGCCCGCCTCGTAGCGGGCCGCCTCGTCGTGGCTCACCTCGCGTATCTTGCCTTCCATAGCCGTCATTTTTTCAATGCCTTGATGCGCTTGGACAGCAGCTCCTCCTTCTCGCGGAACTCGGTGTAGGTCTTCCTGTTGCGCTCGTACTGGCGGAAGTAGGTGCTCACGCCTTCGGGGGCTTTGTTCACCACCGCCCCGCAGCTGATGGTGTCGTGTCCGGCCAGCAGGTAGAGGAACTTGCAGAGCTGCGCCCTCGCCCACGGCAGGGGCCGCTTGCGGCTCCTTCCAGTGAGGTCGGCCCGCGACACGCCCCACACCTCGCACACCAGCCCGATGATCTGACCCGTCAGGTCGTTGTTGATGTTTCTCTTTGGCCACATGATTTTTTCAGTTATGAGTTATGAGTTATGAGTTATGAGTTTCACTAACGCATTCACGCATTTACGCATTCACGCATTCAGAACGGCAGGTCGTCGTTTTCCGCGTCGGGCATTGCCGTGGCGGTGGGCACCTCTTCGGGGGGCATGTTCTGGGGGTGGATGTCGTAGGCGACACCGATGTAGGGCAGCACCTGCTTGGCCAGCTCGCGGTCGTAGCCGTCGGCCTTGTAATTGAGGCGGGCGGCCATTTCGGGGTTGGTCTGCGCCAGGTGCTCCTGGGCGGCCTTGCCGATGTCGAGGCGGAGGTCGTAGTCCTGCTTCTTGCCGTACCGCTCGCGGCTTTCGTCGCTGACGGGCCACTGCTTGAAGGCCAGCTCCGCCGTGCGGATTTCCTTGCCGTTGTTGGTGGTGTAGCCTTTCTCGACGATAAAGTTGTCGTCGATGGGGATGCAGACGCAGCGTTTGGTCTCTGTCCTGCCCTGGATGTTGGTGATGAATGCCCCGTTGAGGGCACGGAGGTTCAGCACTCCGTTCTTTGCTAATTGTTCCATTGGTATGTTTTTTTTATGTGTTGGTTAATTTGATGTCATTGTTCGCATCCTTTCATTAGTTCTGGGGTGTCGTGGATGTTGCCGACGACCTCAAATTCATATCTTGAAAACATTTCAGTCATTGGAGCTTTCGCTTTTATGTCGTCTCTCATAAAATCGTCGTCTATGAAAAACCTTGATTTGTCAAATTTCACGACACCGAATATTTTGCTTTTTCCATAGTAATAAACTTTAAGAATGTCACCCTCGAAGATGCGCTTTCCATTTTTATCGACAACACCTGTGTACTGTCCGACGGTGTCGGGGTCAACTTGAATCGGGAAAGGGTCTGATTCTATATTCTGTTTTATTCTTGGGCAATAGTTTCCATTTTTATTCTTTGTTAATAAATCACCATACACCCATTGTCCGTTATCGAGACGTTTACCTCTGAATAAAATTTCGCGTTTCATTGTTACGTTGTTTTATTGGTTAGACTTTTTCTCTTTTGTGGATGCAGGGCGATTTCTCGCCGCTGCATCCTGTGCGGGTCGGGTACTACTGCGCTGGTTCGCCGTTGCCCGCGGGGATCAGACAGCTCTGAATGCTATTCTGATTGTCAGGTCGTGGAACACCTTACTTCACGAATTGGCGGAGTTTCTTTTTGTTTCCGCTGCGGAAGTTGGTTAGGGCCTTGCGGCTCTTGTGGCGGTAGGGACGGGCGTATTTGCTGTTGAGGAACCTTAATCCAAACTCAGCGGGTGAAAGTAGTTGTACTGGTATCATAGTTTGTTCCTCCTTTCGTTAGTCATTCCCTGTGTTCGGGTCGTCGCCGCTGGCGGGGGTGGATGGGTCGGTGGTGGTGGTGTCGTCGGGTTCGGCGGGGGTCTGCGAGGGGTTGTAGTCCACCTTCAGGACCTCTTTGTTGAGGGCGAACTGGCGGCTGTACTTGATGCCCACCGTGGCGCCGAGCGTCCATTGCAGGCGGTCGGGGGTGAGCATTGCGGCCTCGGCCGTGCTCTTGCCGCCGAACTTGGCGGGGTCTTCGGCCACCTCTTTGTCGCTGATGCGGCCCGTGACCTTGGGGTAGATGCTGACGAGGTGTGCGCCGTCGCCGTTGTTGAGGCACACGCGGTTGTTCTCCAGCGTCTCCTCGGCGATGATGTCGGCCACGGCGGCGATGACCATAGCGGCCTCGTAGCTCTTCACGCCGGTGCGTGCGGCCACCTTGGCGGCGAGCTCCTGGTTGTTGATTTCGTTGTCCACCACGGCCTCGGCGTAGAAGCTGTGGGTGCCGGGCATATTGCCCGTCGGTGTGTACTCGCGTACACGGTACTTAACTTTAGCCATTTCCTTGAATGTTTTAAAGTGTTAATAAATATGTTTTTTTGTCCTGCCTAGGTATCCGCCAGCTTTTACCTAGGTATCCGCTGGCTTTTACCTAGGTTTCTTTTCGCTCTTACCTAGGTAAGTTTTTGGGGGGCGTTACGAGGGTGGGTCAAAAAGGGCGGTCTGCTGGTAGCGTTGGCCGCTTTCGCTTATGGTGATGCCGTGGCATTCGCGGTCGAAACGCTCACAGCCTTTGGCGAAATACTCTTTGTCGAGTTCGCAGCCCACATAGTCGAAGCCGAGTTTGTAGGCGGCGATGCGGCTGCTCTGGCTCCCCATCATCGGATCAAATATGCGGTCGCCCGGCTTGGCGAATGTGTCAAGCAAATAGGCATACAATTCGGTTGGCTTTTGCGTCGGGTGAATCTTGCGTTCAGAATTCGCACCGCCATTAATTTGCCTATACAACTTGGCTGGTTTGTCGAATGACGTCCAAGCCAATTCGATTTGCGAAAAATTATCCCACGGCTGCACCTTGTCCCAACAGATAACACATCGTGTCGGAGGAAGATTAAAGTAGTTTCCACCCCAAATGATAACATTCTCGCACACTCTGAATAGTTCATCAAAAAAATCCTTTGTAGGTGGCTTTGAATCCCATTCGCAATCCGATTGATTAAGCACTCGATTCTTCAGTTTTCCCGCACCACCATTAAGACGCTTGGTCGGTGTATAATGTCCGTTTGAATATCCAGAACCCATACCCATCTTCGGAGCGTTTATCCCATACGGCGGGTCGGCAATAGCCAGTTGAAAGCATTTGTCGGGCAGTGTCCTCATTAGTTCGAGGCAGTCGATGTTGTGTACTTCGCTTATCATATCAATACGGTACTTCTTCGTTATCATCAAAAATATCATTATCGTTATCCACGGGCAGGTCGTTGGTCTCGGCTTGGCGGGGCTGCAATGCCTGCTCCTGTCGCCGTGCTTGGTCGAGGAATGCCTGCACATTGGCTTCGGAGGGTGCTGCCGGCGCGGCGGTGGGTATGGGCAGCGGCTGCTGGGTGGGCGTGAGGTAGCTCTGCTGCATCCACTGCGTCTCGCCGGTGGCGGGGTCGAAGGGGTGAAAGCGGCCCACGCCCGGCTCGTATCGGAAATAGATGGTGCCGAGCTGGGCGATGTACTCCCACTTGGTCTTCTCGATAGCCATCTCCACGTAGTCGAAGCCGAAGGTGTTGTCGTCGTCGTCCTTGTAGTGGCGCGTCATCACCATTCCGAAGTCTCCGCGGTTCCGGAACATGGCACCTCCGCTGATGTTGTAAAGGTGAATCTTCATCGGCTTGCCGTCCTTGGTGGTCTGTTGGTTGGTGGGGTGCGGCATGACGAATGCCGTCACGTCCTGCCGGTGGGCGAAGTTGAGGATCTTCAGCAACGCCTCGTTGATGTTATCGACCTTGAAGAGGCTCTCGCCGTGGTGGAGGAGGGAGTTCCAGGGGTCGATGATGATGGCCTCGCAGCCGTACTTGCGGCACTGGTACTTTGCTATGGCCAGCACGTCGTCTATCTCGTTGCTGTCGGGGTCGACGAAGTGGATGGCCTCCTTTATCCGGTCAACGGCCTGGATGCACTCCGCGCTGTCGGGGTCTATCTGGCTGGCGGGCTTGCCGAGCAGCTTGGTGACGAACATAATGAAGTGTTCGCCCAGCGGCATCATTTCGGGCGAGTAGACGCTGAACTTCCAGCCGTAGCGGGCGTTCATCAGCACGGCGAGGTGGCCGAGGAACTGGCTCTTGCCGCTGCCGGGAGTGCCCGTGAGGATATAGAGACGGCCCTTCTGTATGCGCATCAGCTCGTCGAAGTTGGGTATGCCCGCCTTCAGACCCTTGGGCAGTCCGTGGCGCAGGATGTCCATAGCTTCGTCGGCCACCGAGTCCATATCCACGTCGCCTTCGGGCCGCGTCACCTTGCCCTGGCTCAGCCGCAGGCGCAGCTCGTCGGGGCCGTTGTGCATCAGGCAGTCGTTGGCGTCCTTGTTGGCCTTGCCGGTCTTGGGGTCAGTGCCGTAGTCGGTGACGATGACGTACTGCCCCGGCTCGAAGTGCTTGGCCAGCTCGGTGGCCAGGCCCGTGCCCACGTTGTCGTTGTCGGAGCAGATGTAGACGGTCTTCTTGTCGGCGAAGTATTCCTCGTAGTAGTCCACCAGCCAGTGCATCGTCTTGTCGGCACCGCCGTCGGGGACGCTGACGACGTTCAGATAGCCGATTTCGGCCAGCGACAGGGCATCGAACTCTCCTTCGACAATATAGGCATCGGTGGAGTTTTTTATGCCGTCAATGTTGTAGCATATTTGTTCGCAACCTGCCTTGGCCTGCCGGAAGCACTTGTCGCCTGAACGAAGTTTGGTGGCGACGAGTTCGCCGTCGCGGTAGTAGTTGAAGTGGATGGTGGTGCATTTGCCGCCTTCGGGCTTGCGGTGCTCCTTGTTGACGGGCATCCAGTCCGTTCCGCTGGTGACGTGCATCTTCTTCAGCGTGGCCTCGCTGATGCCGCGCCCGGCGAAGTAGGCCACAATCTTGGGGTCTATCGCCGACGAGCGCGGCTGCGGAGGCTTGGCATAGTCTTTCTTCTCCTCGGTTTTCTTGACGGTGTAACTCTTAAACCAAGGTTGTTGACGCATCCAGGCTTCCTTCTCCTCTGGTGTGATAACAGTGGCATATCCTTGGTATCCGCATCTATGGCATTTAAATGCGCCCGTCTCCACGTTGCACGATAAGGAGTGATCCGATTTCGGCTTGCCGTTCTCGTGGCAATGGGGGCAGTACGTCTTCACGTATCCGCTCGTGCGTCCTGCCCCGCGACCCAAATCTATGTTAAAAGCCTGCCAGTCTATCATTGGTTAGATGTGTCGTTAGTTGGTTTTACGTTTGAAAAGGTAGCCTTTTACCTTTCCTTGTGTCTTTATGGCAACTCTTATTCTTTCCACACACACACCCATAGCCCTTGCAGTGGCACATAGGCTTGGGTACGATTTCACATAGGAGCCGTCCGTTGCATATTGTTCAACCGATATTGCTTGATTTTCGTTCACCCAATTATGGCAACGGCTATTGTGAGTGCCATAGTTTATGTTTTCTTTGGCTGTTACCCATTCAAGATTATCCACACGGTTGTTCCGTTTGTTCTCATCTTTATGATTCACCTGCGCACCATCAAAATAGCCGGGGACAAATGCTATGGCAACAGCACGATGCACTAATATCCTTTTATTAGGTTTTCTCACACATACACTTCTATAACCACTACTTAATATATGAGTGCGAAGTATTTTACCCTGAAACGGTCTCTTTTTCCCAGTAGTGGAAACTGTTGTATGCGGTATGCTTCTAATCCTACCAAGGTTGCTAACCTGGTAGCGGCCCTCGTAGCCTTCTATATCTTTCCACACTTCGCTCATAGCATCACCTCCTCTGCAATCTCTTGGGCACGGAAGGCGGCCTGCTCAAGCATAGTCAGCAGCGAAATCTCGCTGCCTTGCTCGGCAATGCCGAATGTGCGAATGTCCATATTCTCGTTGAAATACACCAATATTGCCGTCCCGCTCTGGTCGAGTTGCTGGTGCATATAGTTCTTGCGCTCCTCATAGGAAGCACCCATCATTGCGGTCTCTCCCGCCGTCCTGTTCTTTGCGTTCATTGCTCTTGATTTTTGAACGTTAAACAAATAAGGGCTGTGGTGTTGTTCAGGACTCAAGAGCTTGTCCTTGCGGGCATTACTGCTACCGCACACCACAACCCTATTGGATTGTCTGTTAATAATATGTGGGTACAAAAAAAGCTGACTACTTTTGTCAGCGGCATTGTACCGCTCTTGAATTTTGAACGCTGCAAAAGTACACACAATATCCGATATGGCAAAAACATTTTTTGCTACAAAGGCATAATGCTTTGATATTGCGTTAGAAAAATTTTCAACAGCACCCATAAATGCAGCGTTCAAATTATTGGTCAGACTTAAAAATTCGTTCAATTCGTGTTATTCGTGTCCTAAAACTCACTCTCCCTCTCAGGTATCTCCTCCGGCTCGTACCACCCTTCGGGGTCGTTCACCCACACAGCCGTCTTCGTCGGCCGCGCCGGCGCCGTCAGCGGCACCTGCACCATCTCACCCTTCTCGCCGTAGTAGAACCGTATGCCGAACTGGTAACGCTCGCCCATATCGGCATCCCCCTGCGCCGAGCTCTCCACCACCGTGGCATTCTCCGGCAGCTCCGCCGCCGCCTCCTCCATCTCCTGCTGTATGGCTTTGGCCAGCAGACGCTCCTCCTTCGCCAGACGGCAGACGAAGCCCGACTGCCTGCGCCCCTTGAAGAGCGGCGCATTTTTGACGGGCTCTATCCACCCCTTGCCGCGCAGCTCCACGCAGATGTCCCGCACCGACACGTCGATGTCCCTCCGTATGGCCGCATAGAGCGCGTCCAGCGAACCCTTGGTGAAGATGGCGTTGGGGTCGTCGTCCAGGTACTTGGCGTGGTTGTTGTGGTCGTAGATCCACTTGTACACCGCCACCGCCTTGAACGAGAGGTTGTCCTTGATGGCCTTCTCCGCGATAAACTTCGGTATCGCCCACGGCTTCTCCGTGTACTTCTTTTTCTGTTCTTTCTCTTTGTCGCTCATAGTGCTTGCTTTGTTTTTTTGTGTTTCTTGCAATCGTGCTTCACGTTTGCGAATTGCTTGATTGGCGAGTCTGGAGTGCAACCCTCGGCACAGGTGCCCATAAAGTATTCACCCGTTAAGACACTGAATGAAGGGCCGCTGGTGTCGCGCACAAAATGGATGCAGTCTTCGCAGACGACAGGGTTCTTGAGTTTCGTCGCCATTACATATTCTTCCTGGCATTGTCGAGCACTCGTTTCACAAACTCCGGGTCTGCCGTCTTGGTGTTGATGACGCTGCCGCCATACTGCGCCTGGTCTCGTACCGCCCCGTCGTGGCTCTCATACCACGCCACCGACCCCCTCTCGGTATTCACCAGCACATACTGCGCCGGCCACTCCGGGTGCAGCCTGTCGAGGCTCTCGTTCTGTTCCTGACTATTGTTGATTGTTTCCATTGTTATATCTTTTTTATTAGTTTGCCCATAAAACCTATTAAACCAATTCACCCTATTCACCCCATTCACCCTATTTCTGCGGTAAAAATAGTTTCGCCCCAAAGTACGGCCCCCGCTCCACATCGATGTTGTTAGTCATGAAGGCATCCACCACCTCCGACAGCAACTCGTAGTCCTGGCTCACCTGCTCCCACGCCTCCCTGTCGCCGTGCATCATGGCCGCGAACACCTTGTCGTAGGCATCGAAGCTCTGCATCATGTTGTTGGCCATCGTCTTTATCTTCCCGTAGTTCAACCCACGGCGTTCTATCACCTCATGCACCTCCTCCACCATCCCGTTGCCTATCGAGAACAGCTGGTGAGCCATAGCCAGCAACTCCCCAAGGTGCTTCAACTCGCCACTCTCCTCCATCTCTTTCACGCTCTGCTCTATGGCCGCCGACTTCAGCACCTTCTTCACCACTTTGCGTATCTCTCCCTCCGTGACCGTGTTCGGTCGCGGACGTAATGCCTGCGCACCCATACCCTCACCCCTCCGTCACTGGTTCCGCCTCGATGCCGTGCTCACGGCAGTAGTTGACGCATTCGCTCACGCTCTCAAAGATGGTGTACGTCGTACCACCCTTGCTGTTCGGGACCGCCAACGTGCAGTCCGCACTGTCATTGTAAAAGATTACTTTTGCCATAATTCAAAGATTTTTTATTGGTTAAACATTCGGCCCATTAGACCCATTCAGCCCATTAGACCCATTCTTTTCTTTGGTGGGTGCGGCGGCCTCTCGACCCCCCGCACCCTGGCTTTGCCGAGCCTTCTTGTTTGGTATATTAGGTTGTCCAGAACCTCCTATTCTACTAATGGCGTGATGTCGTACACCAGCGTCAACTTGGCATAGCGGCTTCCGAGGTTGACGGTCGCCGCGTCGAGTATGCCGGTGCCGAGGCCCGTGCGGATGCCCTCTTTCAGCCGCTGCTCGGTGGCGAGGTCGGGCACCGGCAGTTCGGACACCTCCTGTTTCTTGATGAGCTTCACCGTTCCGCCGTCACGCCACTCCGTCGCCTCGTCCGCAGGGTCGTCGCTGTTCAACGCCCACCTCTGCGCCGGCACGTCATAGTGCAGATACGAAGCCTGCAAACTCGGCCACGCCAGCGGCCCGTTCTGAAGGTACACGCCCTCCGTCAACTCGCTCTCCGTATTCGGCACGGAGTAGACATTCCCCGTGAGGTTGTTGTGTATGCGGTGCAGCGTCACGTCGCCGTAGCCCGTGCCGAAGTCCACCTTCACCTCGTAGTTGTCAAGCCCATCAGACAAATATCTCACGCTCACCACCTGCATCGCCCCCGTGCCGGTGTACACCGCCAGGTCGCGGCACCTACCACCGCCGCAGGCCACCACACGGAATTCCTGCCCCTCCGGTACCGTCAGCCACAGCTGCACGTCCACCTTCACCCGCACACCCTCGGCCAGCATCAGCTCCTGCGCAGGCGCGGCGGCATTCTCCGTCCACGACCCATCCACGGCACGTCGATAGCCTGCAAACACCATCAACCCCTCGTAGTTCTTCGAGCTGGCAGTATCGGTTCCCGCATTCAGCGTCAGCCAGCTCAGGTCGGCGAAGATGTTGTCCACCTGCTTGTCCTCGCTGCTGCCCGCCTCGATCCATCCGGCCTTGAAGAGCATGGGGTTTCCCTTGAACTCGTCGCTGCCGCCCTCGCCTTGCCAGCTGAAGGTGTACCGCTCCGCCATCCCCTGGAGGTCGAAGGTGTACTTGTTCGTCTGGTCGCTCAGCCGCTTGGCAGCCTGCCAGTGGCGCGGGAAGTTGCGCAGCGGCTTTATCTTCGTGATGTCTATCAACCCGCTGCCGTCGCCCTGCACGTAGCTGCTTCCCCGACGGAAATACTCTACGTGCTCCAATCGGAAGTCGTAGTCGCCGTCGTTCCTCTTCTCCAGCCACCAGTAGCAATTCAACGCATTCTTCATGTACTCCAGGAACCAGTTGAGCCTGGCCGGGCACCGCGTGGAACGATCGCCTTCGGGCCTCATCACGTCGCTCTTTTGGCAAAACAGCCACTCGAACTGTTCGCCCTGGGCCACGGGGTTCACCGCCGCGTAGAGGAACTGCGAATAGTGCTCGTCCTCGCCGAAGTGTACCTTGCCACCGCTGACCTTCGCCAGCAGCCAGCGCAGCACCGTCCCCAGCGTCCAGCAGCGTGTCCACCGCCATGTGCCCATCAGCGAGCGGTCTTGCAGCCCGTTCTCCTCGCTCGGCGTTATCCTGTACCACAGCGAAGCGTAGTTCCAGTTGTCCTCGGCCAGCGGTATCCACCCCTCGCCCTCCGGCGGCGCAAAGTACAAGTCCGTCCCCGCTATCAGCCGGTGCCCGTTGCTCTGCTCTGAGGTGTTCAGCGAGGCCTCAATTTCCAATCTGCCGTCGCCGTTATTGAAAGCCCGCATACCCTTGTAGTAAGGGCCAACGTTAAGCACATTCTCTTCCACACCATCCGCCGATGTTGTCAAAAGGGTGGCACGGATGTAATGATAGACCAATTCGATACTTTCGTCCTCGAAAATAAACGAATCAGGAGAATTTATAACCCTTGGCAACGGTTTGTTTCTCACCAAAACTTGCTGCCCGTCAGCGTCCCACAACACTAACCGATACATTGTTATCCAACTGGGACTCCCAATGTTTAAAATATACAATACCATCCGGCAACCACTTTCATTCCGTAGCACTCCCAAAGGAGCCCAATAGTCAATAGACTCACCACTGGGATAATGTACGTGTATCGAACCATAAGCAAGCTCACCAGCATAACGGCCATTGACACTATCCGACACCCCGTCCAACTTAACATTCCCCTCGCAGTATATTCCACACATCAGAAATGCGTCATCTGACACAACCTTCACATCCGTTTTGAACCCTGATTCTGGATGCTTGCTGTCATATCCGCCTCCCACACTCGCGCCATTGCAATAGATGTCCGACGTGCTGATGCTACTGCTCCGATAGTCCACCAACGCCAGCGCAGGCCATATCTCGCCCTGCACCTCCTTGGCCTCGGTGTCTGGAATCACTTTCCGAAGGTCGTACTCCGTGCCCTTGGCATTCTCGATCACGTTGTACGTTCCCTCGCTCAACCCGTCGAGCACGGCGTTTCGGTTGTCCTCGTCGATGGTCAGACTCGCACGGCTGAAGGTGCCCACGAAATACTCCTGCCAACTGATGCCGTCGGTGCTGCATTCCACGGTCATGGTATAGGTGCCGTCGAACTGACGGGCCATAATCCACGAATAGTCATCGCGCACGAAGGTGAACTTGCCGACCAGCTTGCGGGTGTAGTACCACTCGTCGTTGACACGCTCGATGGCAACATTCGGGTCGTCGCCATACAACGGACGAACCTGCCGCGTCACCACCTCGTCGCTGTCGGTGGACTTGTAACTCAATGTGAACCTATAATTCATAATCAATTATTCTTAAACAAAGGGGCATTGGAGGCAAATGTAGGAATTCACGACCGAACATCGTACTTGGAAACGAAGAACTCTCTCCGCCGCCCCTTATGGTTATTTCATTTTAAATATAAGACAGATATAACCTCCGTTGTTTATGTCGAAGCATACCTCAACGCGGTCGGCTCCCCATACAGTCTTAAGGTTGTACAGGTCGTCGAGGACGACCATCCCGCTCTTCGGCGTGACATACACCTCCACACCGTCACCCTCTTCCACACAGTCCACAAAGGTCAGGTGCGGCAACTCTATATATCCGCAGGCCACGGCGATGTTGTGCGCATCCACAATCTCCTGCCCGGCCTTTCTCAGCGTCTTCTCATCCTTGCGGGCCTCATTCAGCCGCCTCGCAATCTTCGTATTCATATCTATATAAGAATTATTAGATTTACTTACACATTAACACATTCACGCATTCACGCATTCACCAATCCCCTGCCACTCGGTCACGCCGTATTTGGCAAACACCTTCGCCAACCGATGCGTCTCCGCAACACTCAACGGACGCTTGCCCCTACGCTTGTTGAAGAACGACGCCTTGCTGTTGCAGCTCGCCTCGGTGGTCATACATACCAGCATCACCTCTCGCAAGCAATTCTTGTACTCCTCTGCGGTACGCGTGGCATACACCTGGTCTAATCCTCGCTGGAAGCCCAGCTTGTCTTCATTCGATTTCTCCATATTTTATCCTTGTTTTAATTATTTTTCGTAACTTTGCATCCGATTTTGAAACAAAAATCTAATTTTATCGTTTATATCTGTGTGCAAAAATACAAATAAATTTCAAACAAACAAATAAAATTTGGAATTATCAACATTTATATAATACAAAACATTGACATATAGAGAAATAAATTTTATAAATTTTTTCAACAGGACAACAAATACGACCCCACAAAAGCAATTTAAAGGGTGGATTTTTCGCAATTTTCACACCCAAAATCAACAGAATTACGATAATATTAATTTAAAATCTTGATACAATGAAAGATGGACAAAAAATCGCACAAGCAAAACGGATGGAGGATTTGATAGTTTACCTCAAAACAACGACCCGCGATTTGGCAAAATTGGCTGGCATACATGAAAATACGCTTTACAAAATCTGCTGCGCCCACAACACCATCTCCAACCGCACCGCCGCACGCATCTGCTTCAACATCGAAAAGGCTCTCGGCATCGTCATTAACCGCCAGTGGCTCCTCAACGGCGAAGGCTCAATGCTCGACGAGAAACTCTCCACACCTCTGCCCTATATGTCAGAAGAGGACGAACAACCCACAGCAATGGTCGCCGAAGAGGAGGCCGAGTTCGGCCTCCCCGACTACCGCGAGAAGTATATGCAGCTGATGGAAGAGTACCTCGCCTTGCAAAAGAAATACACCGCATTACTCGAAAGCAAGGCATGAATCCCACTAACGCACTAACACATTAACGCATTCTAATGATCCACCAATCCTACACCATCCGCTTCATCCTACACCGCCGCAAGGACACCCCCCGTCAGCATCTCCAGATGCGCGTCACCCCTCGCGGCGGCAAGCCCGTCTCTTTCGCCACCGGCATATCACTCACAGACAGCGAATGGGACCCGCTAATAGGCCGCGCAAAAGGCCGCACACCACAGGCCGCCGAAGCAAACACCCTAATCGCCCAATGGTCGCAAGTCGTGGCCAACATCTTCACACACTACGACAGTCTCAACATCACGCCCACCGCAGACCAACTACGCCAGGCTTTCGCCCGCGCCACCACCGACAACACCGGCGCACCCGACTACACCCCGCAACCTACATCCTCCCCCACACTCCTCGCCGCCTACACACGGTTCACCACCGAAAGCCTGCACGACAACTCCTGGAGCCAAGGCACCATCGACACCCTCATGTCCTTCCGCAAGCTCGTGGCCGATTTCGGCCACGACACCCAGCTCAACATGATCGACGGCGACTACCTCCTCCGCTTCCATCAGTGGCTCGTCGATACCCGCCACCAGCAGGGAGTGACCGTCCTCGGCAACCTCACCCGGTTCAAATGGTTCCTCAAATGGGCCAGGCGCAAAGGCCTCTACACCGGCAACGCCGACAACGAATACCGACCCAAAGTCAAAGGGGCAAAGGAACGCAACCGCGCCATCATCTACCTCACCCACGACGAACTGCAACAGGTGGAGCAATACCACTTCCGCGAGCGGCATAAAAATGTCTCCAAGGATGTGTTTCTCTTCTGCTGCTACACTGGCCTCCGTTCGTCCGACATCCTCCGTCTATCCCAAGCCGACATCCACGGCGACCACATCACCTTCACCACCCAGAAGACCAACGATACGCTCACCGTCCCCCTCAACAACCGCGCCCGAGCTATCCTCGACCGCTACCAGAACTGCACCCCCAACCGCCGCCAGCGCACTCTCGGTATCCTGCATCCCGCACTCCCCACCCCAGACCGCAAGACACAGAATAAAGTATTGCATGACATAATGAAGGAAATAGGCATCGACACTCCCACACACCATACATATTACATAGGTTCTGAACGCCACGACGAGATAGTGCCTAAATACGAACTTATATCCACCCACACCGCACGCCACACCTTCATCGTCACCGCCATCTCCCTCGGCATATCGCCCACCATCATCCTCTCGTGGACAGGCCACAAAAACTACGAGGCCATGCGCCCGTACATCGCCATAGCCAACGAGACGAGCACACAGGCAATGTCCCGATTCAATAATTTATAAAATTGGATACAATAAATTATATAGAATTGCGTTTATGATAACAAATTTTTAAAAATCTTGATAATATGAAAAAAGTTCTACTTCTCTTGACCGCTGCTCTTACTCTCGCGGCCTGCACAAAAGAAAATCCACTCGGCGACACCGAAGTGGTAAAATTCAGTTTCTCACCCTACGACGTGGCACCAATGAAAGCCACCAGCAGCGTCTCGACAGTCTGCTCTCGGCTCGACATTTACATCGTCGAGCAAGGTACCACCGACACTCTCCGCATCCACCAAGCCCGCGACATTAACACAGACTTCGGCAACGCATCCGCCACTTTGAAAACCAACAAGACCTACAACCTCGTGGCCGTGGCCCACAACTCCACCGATACCTGCACCTTCAACGGCGGCATCGTCAGCTTCCCAGGCGACATCATTAAGCAGACCCTCGTGGCCGACACCACCTTCTGCCCAGGAGACGGCCTCTCGCTTAACGTCGTCATGCAGCGCATTGTTGGTATGTTCAAGATGCGCGTCACCGACGCCATACCCTCCAACGTGACGGGATTCCAATTTACCATCAGCCCCAGCGGACGCAAGTTCGACATCGGCACCATGCAGAGCACCGATCCCGCCGAGCGCACCCACACCATCAACAGCATCTCCACCGACAACAACGGCGTGGCATCATATAATATATATGTAATGGCCGACGACATGACCAACGTTAAATATGTTGACATCGAAGCCGAAGCCCTATGTCCCACCAACGACGGCGAGGTGCGCCAGTTCACTCAGGTACCAATCAAGAACGGCTACGTCACCACCTACTCCGGCACATTCTTCATCACATTCGGAATGGATTTTTCGTTCTCGGTGGGCGACTGGACTGAATACGGTTCGTTCACCTTCTAATTGGCTAAAATCACACAATCAACAAAATTTGTACACACAACTTGGATAAATCACCATTTCGGTAACACAACCGTGTACGTATGTATAACCAATTAATTTTTAGTATATGGGTAATATTATAGGATTCAGGGTTATTAATATTTAAATATACTGACATTTAATATCTTATAATTCTATACCCACTTGAAAAACTTGGAAAAATAATACTATTTTGTTTGGAATTATCTAATTTTTGTGTACGGTTTCGTGTACGGACACAATTATACAAGCCTCGGAGACGAGGCTTTTCTTATGCCGCGAGCCAGCCTTTCCTCATATCGGCATCATACTCTATCAGCTCCGCAAACTCACCCTCACCGAACATCGACCGCCGCAGGTTGTAACTGGCCGTATGGCTCATCAGCCCGAGGTAACTGTTTACCGACCTTAATGCCGCCTCGCGGTTCCGCAAGTCCACTTGCTGCAATTTCTTTTGTATCCGCTCTAACGTCTTGTTCGACACATACTCTCTATAAGGCTTGACAAATGTACCGAGGAACTCCACACCCTTATGCACCTCCTGTATGTGTATTTTTCCTCGGTGCAGTTCCAACCCCAACTCATCCCATAAAAAATCCCTCACTTTCGGCACCTGCGCCAATAGCCACTCCTTGTCAGGGTCTATCATTGTAGAGTCGTCAACATAACGCCCGTAATGCCGACACCCCAAATCACGTTTCACGTATTGATCGAAAACATTTAGATATACATTGCTGTATAGTTGTGATGTGAGGTTGCCGATAGGCAAACCCAACCCCGATTGCAAATTGCGCATCGACTTGGCAGGGTCTAAACCATCCCAGTCCGACGGGTCGCCCACAATAATGCAGTTCTCCATTGGGTCGAGCATCACTATCTGCTCCGTCAGCCATATCAGGAAATCAAAGTCGCGCACCTCACCCCATGACGTCCACTCTGTCAGCAGCACACCCGACGGCAACGGCACATCGTCCGTCAACCCCACCTTATGCCCGCTCATCTTCTTCAGCGACTCGGTGGCGATCTTCAGCAGCCGCGCTCGGTTGATATGCATAAAGTAACCCCTTATATCGAGATTCATAGCATAACAATCCTCCTGCCAATTCAACGATGCCTGCCGTATATGGTGGCGCACACGCTCCACACCATACAACGTACCTCGTCCCACAATGCAACTATAGGTGTCGGCAATAAACGTCCGCTCGAAAATTTGGTGGGTATAGCGGAAATAGAGATGATGCACAATACGGTCGCGGAACATCGCAGCAAATACTTCGCGCTTCTTTGGGTAGTCCACAATAAAACATTTGCTCGGCAAGGCTTTATATGTCCTACCGAGCAATTCGTCGCACAATACGTTGAGGTTTTCTGCAAGGTGTTCCTCAAACTTCTGTACATACGACATACGGTGTTTGCCTCGCGCTGCGTCCTCGAAGGCTACATAGAGGTCGTACAGCAACTGCGAGCGCGTCAGCCGATATGGTTCCATTGTGTTATGAGTGTCACTTTCTTGCATACGGAATAGATAAGTGCTGCACCGGGCGCACCGCGAAACCGTTGTACCGATTGTTGGTGTTCTGCGGATTGACTCCACCACTGTTGAAGTTCAGGTTGCGAGCGTTGCGAGACGAGTTGAAAGAGCGAGACCAGTAGTTGCCGTTCGCACCGCGGTTGTTCCATGACGAACCAGCTCCGTTGCCGGAGGCTGCAAAGTCTCACGCCGTTTCTTTTTCGCAGGGAACTGATGCTGTAATTGAGGGTCGGTTGCCGCCTTACACGATCGCACGGAAGAATCCACGAAGCCTCCGCGCGTCTTTTCTTTTTCCCACGTCCGACGGGCGCAGGACGGACAACCTATGAACTTGTCTGCATCCTGGCATATTTGACAGTCTCATAATATGGCAATAACTTGATCTTTCAGAAAGCGGATGAACTGTATATTTTCCATCGCCGTGCGCTCTTCCAACGGATAGGCCATTATCTTTGTCAGCAAGCCCACTCCGGCCCGCGCCTCGCTGTGCGGCGCATCAGGGGTAGCCTTCTTTCTCCTGGATGCGGGTTGCTTTATGTCTATGGCCTCCTTCCAGCGTTCCACAGCCTCGGCCAGCCGCTCGTGGGTTATCGCACTCCCGTCCGATGGCTGGGGTAGGGTTATGGTGACGACGGCGTGAAAGTCCTCTTTGCTCTCAAAATTTTCGCGCTTCGGAATGAATTTATCCAGCGACCGTATCGGGAATCCTACAGTACAATAAGTGGCACCTTCTACGTCGGTACGTCTCATCCGCGTTACGTGTAACGGCTTGCGGTCTTTCGTCTGCATTCTCACCTCATCATTATAGGTGATAACGGCAATCAACCACGCACTCCACTCATACGCACGCCAGAAATCGCCGACCTTGTACAAGTGTATCTTGTTCCACGATTTGAGCATCTCTCTCTCCGCTTCAAGCGCAAAAATATCTTTCAGTTCTGCCATTTTTTTTATTCTTAATTATTTACTCTGTTTTTTAGTCCCCATCGGGATGGGATGCGCCTTTGGGGCCGCTGGGGCGGCCTTGACGGCGCATCCCTTTCGGTGGGGTGCGGTGTGGTTAGTTCTGCACCGGGCGCACCGCGAAACCGAAGTACCGATAGTTGGTGTACTGCGGATAGACTCCACCACTGTAGAAGCCCAGGTAGCGAGCGTAGCGAGACGAGTTGAAAGAGCGAGACCAGTAGTAGCCGTTCGCACCGCGGTAGTACCATGACGAACCAGCTCCGTAGCCGGAGGCTGCAAAGAAGAGGCGGTTGCCGTTGGTCTTGCTCTGGAGGTAAAGGCCCACAATGCCGTTCACGGTCACTCGTTTGTCGGCCTTACTGGTGTCCACCTCGTTGCCGTCGGCGTCGATGTAGATACTACCAGCAAAGAGCTCGGCGAACTCAGCCGTGGTCGGCATACGCCACGGCTCGCCGAGGTTGGCGCGGACGGCGTCGAACTCCTCGCCAACGGGGATGTCGCCCGTCAGGGTGTTGCCCTTGGTGTTGCCGTAGGGCTGGCCTTCGTAATATGGCTCAGATTCGTTCACGCCGCCCCAGTTGTACACGCCGGCGAAGCTGTTGCCAACGGGTTTGTGGCCGTCGATGTTGCCCCAGCTGAAGAAGCTCTTGTCGTAGGTGAAGGGGGTGTCGCAGAAGCCGCCGGGCTTGGTGAGGTCGAGGTCGCGGGCAGCCCACTTCAGGCCGCTGGCCAATCCCATATCGACCACAAGGCCGCTGGGGTCGAACTCGGAACCGGGGCGGAACATATTGACGATGTTCCACGCCTCGCCGTCGTAGACCAGCGTGGCATAGGTCTGTGCCTTGACCACACCGGCGGGCAGGTTCTGGCCCAGGATGCGCAGCGGCTTGGCACCCGTCAGGCTCACGTTGAGGGTGCTGCGCTCGGTGTTGATGGGCGTGGTGAAGAGGACGTGAATCTGTGCGTATTGCAGCAGCATAAAGTGCTGGATGGTGACCACCTTGTCCTTGTCGTAGGTGCCGGTGGAGCAGACCGCCGTGCCCTGTCCGATGCTGCCGGTGCAATGGTTCAGGTCGTTGATGACGGGGAGTGCGGTGCGCAGGTTGTCGGGCACATTCTGGCCGTAGGCGATGTTGACCTTGGCCGTGCCCGTGGCTCCGCGCAGCACGATGAGACCCCAGTCCTCGCACTTGAAGGCACTGCTGACGGGGGCGGTGTCGGTGGCTTCTGCGGCGAGCTCGTACTTCACATAGTCGGCCGCGCCCTCGGCGTTTCCGTCGGTGTAGCTAACGGTGGTGCCGCTGACGCTCAGGCCCGTGTTGAGGGTCTCGAAAGTGGCGGCTC
>Ga0256405_10002101_pt1 | contig 48558 bp, 40 predicted proteins | sample RumenRJG_02DNA_FD_189096 | JGI IMG/M metagenome (GOLD analysis project Ga0256405, IMG submission 189096) | Bovine rumen microbial communities from Lethbridge, Alberta, Canada - RJG_02 | ecosystem: Host-associated > Mammals > Digestive system > Stomach > Rumen | place: Canada: Alberta...
AACCGATGTGTACGCAATCACGATGCCCTCCGTCTCCGTGCCATAAGACGACCAAGTGTTGTAAAGTCCGAGATAGTAGCCGAGGTTCTCGTCAAGAACGGGACCGTGGAGCGGACAAATGCGCTGAACGTCAAGATTTGCCGCCTTCTTCAAAAGCAACTGCACTTGCGCGCCGTACTTGCCGACGATGCCGAAGTAGTATCTTCTTGCTTCGCACGCCCAGTCCTCTTCCACGTCGAGCGCGCCGAATTTTCCAAAGCCGTCCGCCGAAAAGAGAGTCTTTGAAAGCGCGTCGTAGGTGACGATGACTTCCGGCCAATGCACCATTGGCGCGGTGACGAATGTAAGCGTGTGCTTGCCGAGCGCAAGCGTATCGTTTTCACCGACGACGAGACGTCTGTCGGCAAAGTCCGTGCCAAAGAAGTTTTGCATCATTTGGAACGCCTTTTGAGACGCTACGACGGTTGCTTTGTCGTAGACTTTCAAGAAGTTTGCGATATTTGCGGAATGATCCGGCTCCATGTGTTGAACGATGAGGTAGTCGGGTTGACGACCTGCAAGCGCCTTTTTGACGTTGTCAAGCCACTCGTGAGTAAATCTCGCCTCGACCGTGTCAATGACCGCGACTTTTTCGTCAATGACGACGTACGAGTTGTACGCCATGCCGTTTGGGACGTCGTACATGCCTTCAAAGAGGTCTATTTCGTGGTCGTTTACGCCAACGTATTTGATGTCGCCCATATCTTTCATAATGTGTCTCCTTAAACTTTAATTTTGAGAATATTGTTCAAAAACGGCGTTTTATCCCCTTGATTTTGCAGAATAAAACGCCGATTGTGTTATTTGATGCTGATTGCTTCTTTTGCGGCTTTGACGATGTCCGAGGCTGTTATGCCGTAAACTTCGCTTAAGTACGCGTTCTTGCCGACTTGACCGAATTCATCCTTTACGCCGACTCTGCGCATTGGCACAGGGCACTTTTCAACGACGACTTCGGCGACTGCGCTGCCGAGTCCGCCGAATATATTATGGTTTTCGCAAGTGACGATCGCGCCCGTCTTCTTGGCTGCCGCGACGATTGCGTCCTCGTCGATCGGCTTCCAAGTGTGGATGTTGACGACCTTTGCCGAGATGCCGTCCTTTGCGAGTTCGTCCGCCGCGAGAAGCGCGCGCTCAACCATAATACCGCTTGCGATGAGGGTGACGTCAGAGCCGTCTCTAAGTTCGATCGCCTTGCCGAGTTTGAAATCGAGAGTCTCGTCATACACCTTTGCCGCTTTCTTGCGGAACATACGGATATAGACGGAGGACGGATAGTTGATGATTTCAGGGAGAGCCTTCTCCATCATCGTTGCGTCCGTTGGCTCGAAGCACACCATCTTCGGGATCGAGCGCATGATCGCCATATCTTCAAAAGGCATGTGCGTACCGCCGTTCGCCTCCGCCGCAACGCCCGGCTCGGAGCCGACCATCTTGACGTTGAGTCCCGCATAAGCGACCGAGATGAAAATCTGATCGAAGCAACGTCTCGTTGCAAAAGGCGCAAAACTGTAGGTGAACGGGATTTTGCCGAACGTGGACATACCCGCCGCCATACCGATCATATTGGCTTCCGCGATGCCGACGTTGAAGAATCTGTCGGGGAACGCTTCTTTGAAGACCTTGGTCGCGTGACAACTCATAAGGTCTGCGTCGAGGACGACGATACGGTCGTCTTTCTTTGCTTGTTCAACGAGAGCGGCGGCAAGCGTCTGTCTGATTTCTCTTTCGTCTGTCATTATTCCGTCCTCCCGGTTTCCTTTCTCCACATCTCCTCGGAGATGGACATACTGTGGCAATTTGCCGCGGCTTCCGCAAAACTTGCGCCCTTGCCCTTCACGGTGTTGAGGACTATCATGTGCGCCTTGCCCTTCGTGGCTTTTGCGTTGTCGATAGCGTCCGAGATTTGCTCTATATCGTTGCCGTCGATGTCTTGTACGTCGAAGCCGAACGACTTCCACTTGTCAACGGGCGACGCGATGTCGTTTATATCCGCGACTCTGCCGTCGAGTTGCATCTTGTTGTAGTCGAGCATGACGATGAGGTTGTCGAGGTGATGAGAGCCCGCATACATGCTGGCTTCCCAAATTTGCCCCTCTTGGCTTTCACCGTCGCCGATTATGCAGTAGATCGTGGCGGGATTCCCGTCGAGTCTCGCCGCTTCCGCCATACCGACCGCAACCGACAAGCCCTGACCGAGCGATCCGGCAGTCATATCGATGCCCGGAGTCTTCAATCTATCGCAATGAGACGGAAGATGCGTACCGTTGAGGTTCAACGTCTTCTCCCACTCTTTCGGGAAGAATCCGAGGTCGCCGAGCACGACGTACATTGCGGGTCCCGCGTGTCCTTTGGACATGATGATACGATCTCTCTCGCTCCAATTCGGATTCTTTGGATCGATTTTTGCCTTGTCATAATAAATAACCGTCAAAGCATCCATCACCGACATAACGCCTCCGATATGGCCGACGCCGAAGCGCCCGATCATTTCGATTGCGTCGTCACGTAGTTGTCTTGCTTTGGCGGTCAAAAACTCAAGTTTTGAAGATTCCATTTTCGCCCTCCTACGAACAATCATAGTATAGCATTTTTAAAATGCTAATACAAGCAAAACACACGCAATGTGTACATATTTTTTCCGTCGCCGAAAATGCGCATAAAATCCTCTACTTTTCTCAAAATAAAAATATGAAAAATCTCGTTGGGCGCTCCGCCCGTTTCCTAAAAATATGTATCTTTTCAGCCGTTTTTGCAGCGTTTTTTGCTATTTCAATCGCTTTGTTGCCAACGAGCACGGCGTATGCCAAAGGCGAAAGTCCGCTCTATCAAAAACTAAACGACGAGGTTGTGAGACTATACGAAGAAGAGATTGCAGGCGAGCCTGTCGTCACCCGCCTTGACGACATGGCAATTTCAAATCTTGCCGAAGCGAACGGCTTTTCCGTCAAAAAAGCGCAGGCGCTTCTCATGCTTCAAGACCTCTCGACGCGAGTCGGCGAAACGCGGACTTTCAAAGACCTCTCCGCCCTTTCCGACTACAAAATCTTCAAATTCGGCAAGCATTGCGTCGACTCCTACTCCAAAACCCTCTCAAAAGACAAAAAAGACGAACTTAAGCGCAAGTTCCTTGAAGCAATAAAATAAATGGCACGAAGTGCCATTTTTGAGAGCGGACACTTCGTGTCTTCATTATTTTCTCTGCGCTTTCACTCTCCACTCTCAAAGCGAATTATCGCTACGTTCAGCGAATTTGCGGGCGGTGCCCTCAGCGAATCATCGGCGTTTTATAACGCCTCAGCGAATTTTCACACGATATATGTGTAGCGCAAGCGCTCACGTATCGTGTTCAGTTGCGGATGAAATACAAATATCTTTTAATTCTCCCGCAATTCCACTTTCCACTTTCCACTCTCCACACTTAACTCTCAAAAAACGCCCCTCTTTCCCAAGGGCTTTCTCCAACAACACTCGAACCGAGTACCGTCGTTTAACCCAAGAATAAAACAACCCTTCCTGCTCCGCCAGGTTTCCCTACCGCGGAACAGACCGAACACAAGTCAAAATGCTCTTAAGGTTAAACGAAACTTGCGCATTTTGACCTTGCTATTCTCTACAAAAGTGAGTAGTCGCTATAGGGACACCGTGCGCCTCACTCACAAGACTCATTCCTCATTATGCCACTTCGATTTTGAGACGGCTCGCGCCAACAGGATGTCTCAAAATCTCGTACTAAATCAACCCCGTTCGGACGCAAGCGGTCGTCGCTTTGCGACTCCGGACACGTCTTCGAACGAGTAAGTTGTTTTACGGGCTCGGCTTCGAACGAGCGAGTAGTTTGACGGGCTCGGCTTCGAATAAGTGTTTCATTTCTTCCACAATTCCTCACTCCTCATTCCTAATTCAAAAAATCGCCAATATGACAAAAAACAACGGCACTCGATTGAGTGCCGTTTTTGTTTGGGTTTCGTTTCAAATAAAACTAAGTTTTATTCCTTCTCATATTTTACGCCATAAGCCTCATAGTAGTTCTTCGCGGTTACGCCAAAGGTTCCGTCGTCGTCAATGGTGATGACCGTGCAGCCACGTTGCGCGTGGACTTTGAAGATGCCCGGATACGCCAAGTAGTCGATGCTCATGCCGTAAGTGAGGCGCACGCCCTTGTACTCAACGGAGAAGTTGTTGTAGTGGTCGTGTCCGCAGAAGACCGCGTGGAGACCGTGCGTCAAGCCTTCCTCAAAGAAGTTGTCTTCTTGGTATCCGCAGAAGACGCCGTAGGAGCGAACTCCGTGGCGGGACTTGTCGCTCTCGCCCATAACGCCGTAGAAATAAGTCACTTCGTCGGAGATATGCGGATCCATGTCGGATTTGTTCTTGACGTCGCCGTATTTGTCGATGACTTGCTTCCAAGCGTCTCTATACTCAACGAGCGGGATGTGGAAGAATGCAATATTCTTCACGTATTGATCCGCGCCGCCCTTTGACGCGTTGTACGCTTTTATCTTGTCCATTTCTTGCACGTACCAATCCACTTGACCTTGGTGGAGATTGTCGTACTTCCATTGTATTCCGAGATAGTCGCCGTCAAAATAGCTGTGGCTGTCAAGCACTACGAGCGCTTGCGTGATGATGCCGTCGGAGTTCTTGATTCTGATGACGCTGTTGCCGCAGCCGTTCACGTCAAAACCGCCCTCAGTCTTGGTGTCATCGATAGCGGGATTGCGCTCGAACAAGCAGTATTTGAAGTTCATGCTCTCATAATAGCTCACGATGGCTTGCTTGTCGTGCGTGCCGTAGATTTCCGTGTCGTGGTTGCCGAAAGCAAACGTCCAATACACGCCGAGGCTCTCCATCATGTTGGAGAAGATTTGCGTTGCGTGGAGATTGTTGAACGTGCCCGCTTGGAAAGGAACGGGATATGCGATATCGCCCGTGACGATGACGAGGTCTGGTTGCTCGGCGCGTATCATCGTCGCAACGGCGTTCATTGCCCATGCGTCCTTTTGGCTTGAGAAACAACCGCCGCCGATGTGAACGTCCGTGAGTTGCAACACCTTGAACTCTCTGTCCGTCGGTTGCGTGAACGTCCAATATCCGTCTTCTTTGACAGGAGCAATTTGCGGATGGTCTGGGTCTGTGTATGCGACCTTTTCAATGCTCTTTGCCTGCGTGATGAGCGCTTTCGTACCAGTCGCGTTTGCGATTGCGCAACCGCTGATGAAGATTGCAAAAGCCAAAAGTATAGAACCGACGATGATGAGCGCCTTTATAGCGCGTTTTTTCTTCTGCTCTTTCGTCGGTTTTTTGCGTTCTTTCTTTTTCTTACCCTCTTTCTGCGGCTCTTCCTGTGGCATTTCGTCCGCAGGGATGTCCGCTATTTCTTGCGCTTCCGGCGTTGCCGTTTCTACGTCTTCAAGATTTTCGCTTTCAGTCGTGATTTTTTCTTCTTCGCTCATATTTTTTCACCCTTTCGCTCGCTATGCGCGAGCTGTTTTTATATATCTATTTTATCATTTATATATTCAATGTCAATACGCATTTTGCGTGAAGCGGCTTATTCTTGCCCGATTTCTTCGGTTTTTCCCGTAGTTTCTTGCACTTTCTCCTCAAACTTTAGCACGATTTGCAGTTCAAATCCTTCGGATTCTTTCATTTCGTCCGCGAGGGTTTTACACTTTGCAAGCGTGTCGGCTGCATTTTCTTGGTCTTTAAGAGTTATTTCCACCGTGCCGACCTTTTTGGCAAATCCGTAGTCGTGCAAGATGATTTTGCCGACGGTTTTCACTCCCTCGACGTTCAAAAACCTTGATTCTATCCACATTTTTTCGTTTTCGCACCTGTCTCCAACGACTACGCTCTTCAAGTTGTCGACGATCATAAGCACGCCGAACACGATGATGATGCCGCTCACCACGAGTCCGAAGATTGCGTCCACGGCGTAGTCCACTTGACTTGCGATTGAAAACGCCACGAGAGATGTCGCCGTGATGCCGACGTCAAGATAACTGTCAAGCATAAGAGCAGCGAGTGCTTTCGAGCGGAATTTTCTGTTGGCAAGCGTAAACATGACGGCAAGCCCGATCTTCACCGCAAGCGCAACCGCGATGAGTATGCAATACAGCGTGCCGAAATACAGCGGCTCGGGCATTGCGAGGCGGTTGAGAGACCTCATAAGGAACACGCCTCCGAGCACGACGGACACCGTTGCCACGACAAAGCCCGCGACGTACTCGCTGCGCCCATACCCGAACGGCGCGTTTTCGCTGATTTTTGAAAACAAAAGTCCAAAGGCAACCGCCGTTGCGACTGCCGTCAAAATATCAAAAAAACTGTTTACGGCGTCCAGCATGATCATAAGGCTGTTTGCCGAAAGACCGACGTACAATTTGACAAAAGCAAGACCTATATTGCAAACGATTGCAACGATGAGCATGAGAAGCGACTTTTTCGCGCGCTCTTTCATTGAGATTTTCGGTCCTGCGGTTTTCATTTTAATTATTCTTGTTTTTCTTGCCGTGGCGAGGTTTTTTCTCGCCCTTGTTCGCCTGTTTTTGTTCGCTTTTTTGCTCGCGGATCTCTTTTTTGCTCGGGAGTTCTCGCTTGTACACGTCGTGGCTCATTCTCGTCTTCTCCGCCTTGTTCCTCGTGAGAAGCATACCGAGCGCGACGAAAAACAGCACGGCGACGACGCCGAGCACAGCACCGAGGACGGCTTGAAGCATTGCGGTGTATTCTGCCGACGAAATCAAAATCGCAATCATTTCAAAATCCTCCTCTTCGTGAGCGATATGACGACGACGATCCAAGTTGCCGCCGCAAACAATATGATAAGCACGCAAGTTGCCGTGAGCCCTGCGTTCCAATCCGCCGACCTATAATACGGCGCGGGAAGTTGTTTTAAGACGACGAACGCTCTTACGCCGTTTGGAAGTTCAAAGGCGCCCTCTTGCAAATCTTCAGTTATCCACTCTCCGTTCGCACCGAGATACGCGACCGCGATCTCTCCGCCCTTGTTTTCAATCGTCAACGTGACGCCGTCAAGGTCTACCTCGTTGCCGTCAGCGTCCTTTATCGTGACCAAATAGCCCGACGAAATCTCCGCGTCCTTTTCGTCAAGAGCGGTTGCGATGCTCTCGCCTATCGCCTCAATTTGAGACGAATCGAGGACGACGACCGTGATTTCATAACCGATAAATCCGTCTTCGCGGTAGAAAGTCAAATCTCTATAGTCTTGCGTATGCACGACGACGCCCTTTGAGTGAACGATATATTTTCCGCCTGCGACGTGCATATCGTAGACGTTGCGGTTGACGACGAGATAGTTGTCGTTTGACACGCTTGCGCGGATGAAATATGTGCCGACTTTGTCTTTGTTTACGCCCTCCGCAGTCACCTTAAAACCTATTGACTCAAGCGTATCGCCCGGCGCGAGCGCGCTTTCGACGTGATAGACGAAGTCGCTTACAAGGTCCGCTCCCACTATGACGTTGACGTCCTCGACGTACACCTCGAGTTTTCTTTGAGACACCACGATCGGCACGGAAAGTCCGAGGTTTTTGTCATAGTTTAAATTGTTCGGTTGAAAATCCATTTTAACGACGCGCGCGTCGTCCGAGGCAGGCAATACGTAATCGGCGTTTTGCCCCGTCGACACCGTCCAAATGCCGTTTCTGTCCCAAGCGGACACCCTCTCGGCGATCTCCGTCAAAGTCAAGCCGTATTCAAGCGCGGGAAGAGACGGAATCTCGATTTCGTCGTCAGGGATTTTTGAATCGGTGATATGGCAAACGAGAGGTTCGGATTTTGCGCTTGCCGTGTAGTCCCTGCCAAGATACTTAAACTCTTCGGAGAGATTTATTCTGAGTTCATAATCCCCCTTGTCCATATTCTTGCCAAAGCGAAGTTCGCTTGCACCAATCGTCGGAAAGACGGCAAAATCGCTCTCTCCGACCTTTCTATATTCCAAAATCACGTCGTTGGTCGAAAAAAGTTCCGCGTAGTCGGTGCGAACGACGATCATACTGTCGTCCGTCTCCGTATACGGATTGCTGTCTATGCCGTCCAAAAAATATATGACCGGCGTTGGAATGACAAAGGAAAGTTCGTATTCTTCCGCGCCCTTTGAAAGCAAAGCGAGTTGATGCAAAATCTCCTCTTCAAACACGTTTCGAGGCGACGTTTCATCGTTGGGATTTTCAAAATTGAAGAAGTTGCCGTCCGCCGTAGATACGATTGCGGTCTCCAAACGGAGTTCCCAATGGCTACCGTTTGCCGTAGAAATCGTAAAATGCACGGGGTCGTCCGCATACGCGACGTTTTGACTGCCGAGCGCAAAGCACAAAACCCCCGCCGTCAAGACGAGGAGTGAGATCAAAACTATTGACGTAAGCGTAAGACTTTTTTTCATACTTAAAAAATTATACCACGACTTTGAGATTTTGACAATACCACGACCAAATTTTCACACACTTCGTGTGCCTTGTATTTCGTGTGGCTCGTATTTCGTGTGGTTTCACACTTTGCGTGTTTTTCATTTCGTGTGTTTTGCACACTTCGTGTGGTTTATATTATTCATAAAGCATAACTCTATAGCGTTGCTGTTTGCGTTTTCTCTATTATACATCGTCATTTATAATACATTTATAGTTGCCGTTTTATTGGATTTTGACGGCAAAACCGCCTATCATACCGACATATTCAAAAAAATCATGCCCTTTTTCAAAAAATCCACTCCTTTAATCTTGTTTTAATTTTTGCAAACTATTATACTGAAAAACGGAGGTACGAAAAATGAGACTCTTGCTTGTTGAAGACGAAAAAGAATTGTCCCGCGCTCTCGCCAAAATGTTGACGAAAGACGGCTATGAAGTCGACGCGGCTTACGACGGCGCCGAAGGACTCGACTACGCCGCCACCGGTATGTACGACGTCATTCTTCTCGACGTAATTATGCCGAAGATGAACGGCTTTGAAGTTTTGCAGGCTCTTAGGTCCAAAAAAGTCGCGACGCCGATCATCATGCTCACCGCACTCACGAGCGAAGGCGACAAAATCGCAGGTCTTGACAAGGGCGCCGACGACTACGTGGCAAAACCTTTTTCGTACGGAGAACTCTCCGCTCGCATAAGAGCGGTGCTTCGTCGTCAAGGCAAACTCGTCACGGACAACAAACTCGAATACGAGGACGCAACTCTCGACCTCTCTTCCTACGTCCTCCGCTCCCCAAAAGGCGAGATCCGTCTTTCGACGAAAGAGTTTGAACTCTTGCGCTACCTCTTCGAATACCCGAACTTCGTCGCTCAAAAGGACGACCTCATTTTGAAAGCCTGGGGGCTCGACAGCGAATTTGAATCGAACAACCTTGAGGTGTATATGTCCTTCCTTAGAAAAAAACTCTATCACTTGGGGCTTTCGTTCACGATAGAATCCGTGCGCGGAGTCGGCTATCGTCTTGCACCCAACAAACAATAACGACGGTTCATCCGCACAAAATAGAGGTTTAAACTCCGTTTTGTGCAAAACCCCTTAAAAATCGACTATGGAACTTATCAAAAAACTCAGGATCAAATTTGCCCTTCACGCAATGATTATCGCGGCGATATTTTTGCTCGTCGTATTCGGCACGATATACGGCATACTTTGGTCGAACGATCTCTCAAACGAGAGCCGTATTCTTGACGACGCGCTTGCAAGACCTCAGATGATGGGTGGCAAAGAAGACCTCGTCTTCGTCTTTACCGTTGACGGAACGGAGGTCACGATGCCAAACAAAGCGATCTTTCTTGAAAGATACGGCGAGGACTCAAACGGCATAATTTGGTATGCCTCAAAGACTGAAAACGGCAGATTCGTATATAACGGCAGGCACTTCGCCGTCAAGACGAAGACGGCTTCGGGCGTGACCGTCTATGCTCTGCACGACAGGACTTCAAGATACGACCAACTCATCACCGTGCTCATCGAAACCCTCGTGATATACTGTGCGGCGGTGGCGCTCATTTTCCTCATCGCCTATCTCTTTTCGGCAAAGTCGCTCAAGCCCGTTGCGGACACCTACGTCAAACAGCGCGACCTCATCGCCAACGCTTCGCACGAACTCAAAACCCCTCTCACCGTCATAGCGACGAACTTGAGCGTAATCAAGTCGGAGCCGGAAACCACCGTTCAAGACAACGAAAAGTGGCTTGAGTCTATCGACAAACAAATCGCGCGAATGCAGGACCTCATCCAAAATATGCTCGAACTTTCAAAACTCGAACAAACGGAACTTCCAAAGACCTCTCTCAACTTCAGCGAAATCGTGGACGGCGTTTGTCTTGAGTTTGAAGCGGTATGCTTTGAAAAAGGCGTAAATCTCGTCGTCGACACTCAACCCGAAGTGAAAGTTCTCGGCGACAAAAACTCTCTCGAACGACTCGTTGCGATCCTTATCGACAATGCGATCAAATATTCGGGAGAAAACGGCAAAGTCGGATGCAAACTCTCCCTCGACGGCAAAAAGGCGACCCTTTCCGTTCTCAACACGGGCGAAGTCATATCGGAAGAAGAGGCAAACCACGTCTTCGACCGCTTCTACCGTACGGACGGTGCAAGACAATCAAACGACGGCAATTCGTTCGGACTCGGGCTTTCAATCGCCGCGGCAATCGTGCGCGCACACGGCGGAACGATCTCTTGCAAGGGTGTGGAAAACAAAGGCACGGCGTTTACCGTCTCCCTCCCGCTCCTAAAAGAAAAGAAATCCGCGCAGCAACCCGCAGCCGAAGCGTAATATTTCAACTCATATTTACAAAACTTAAAAAACCGCTTCAGCGGTTTTTTATATTGACTAACCATATCTTCTTTGCTAAAATATGACGGAGCGATAAGGAGAGCAAAATGAAGGAATCCGCTTCAAAAAAATTCAAATCCAACGACTTTTTCAATTTCGTCGAGCGATATGCGATCATTTGGCTGACGGCGGTCATCGCCTTCGTCGGCTGGGTTTGCGACCAACCGCTCGCGTCTTTCGTCGTGTTTGCCATTGAAGCGGGTTTGATTTTGGCTCTATACAAGGACGTAATGCACGTGCTTGCACCCGCCTGGTTCTTCGTGTTTGCCCGCCCGAACGTCGATCTTAGCGGAGATTGGCTCTGGCTTCTCTCACTGCTTGCAATCGTCATAGGACTCGTCGTACACTTCATACGTTTTCGCCCAAAAGTTTTCGCACCGAAAAATATCCTCAAGGGCTTCACGCTTTCGCTCATCATATCCGGCATAACGTTTGCAATGGGCGGCGTAAGCGTGCAAGGCAGAAACGGACTCATAGTGCTTGCGCTCGTTGCGCTCGGATTGATTTTGCCGCTATGTTATCTCGTGCTTACTGCGACTATCGAGGAAAACGCCGGCAAAAACCTGCTCGAATACGTTGCCATGCTCGTATATACCCTTGCGATCCTCATCCTTTTGCAAGTGGTTGTGTATTTTGCAAGGCTCGACTCTTTTGAGGCAGTCAAAGAGCATATCCGCGTCAAGTGGATCGAACTCGGTTGGGGCGTTGCAAACAGCGTTGCGCCGACGGTGTCTATCGCGATCCCCGTCGCCCTCTACCATTCTTTGAAGAAGAGCAAGTTTGCTTTTTTGCACATATTGTTTGCCGTGCTTCTCTACGCTATGGCGTTCGTTTGCACCTGCCGCGGCGTAATCATCATCGACACGGTGGCGATCGTTCTAATGCTCGTCTACGTCTTCATCAAGACGGAAAACCGCTTGCAATCCGCAATCACCGTAGGGCTCATCGTCGCGTGCGGCATAGTGCTTATAGTCGTCTTCCGCGAAAAACTCTACTCCGTGTTTGACGAAGTCATCGACCGAGGTCTTAAAGACAACGGCCGTTTCGAACTCTGGCGACTCGCCCTCGAGCGCTTTGCAAAAAAGCCTATCTTCGGCGTCGGTTTTGACTACGATATGGGCGGACTCGTCGAAGACGCCAACTCGACGGTTCCGTACTACTATCACAACACCCCTCTTCAAGTCCTCTGCTGTATGGGTATAGCGGGATTTATCGCGCACGCGTTCCTCTATTATTGGAGATATCGCACCTTTTTTGCGTCTCGCAAAAATCCGCTCGTGCTTGCGCTCATGTTTGGACTCCTCATGTACGACGCATACTCTTGGCTCGACAGAAACTTCTTCTTGGTGCCGAGTTTCGTCATCATGACAATCCTCACTCTCGCCGCGGACAAGGCTGCACCCGAAGGCAGTTTGACTCCCCTTTCGGTACGGCTGATAAAATATATTGCTTTCATGCGAAAAAACAAGCAAGAATATATACGAGAGGAAACCGACAATTAAAATTAAAAAGCACTCGCTTGAGTGCTTTTTCAATGAATCCGTTCAGCGAATTTTCACACGCTATGCGTGTTAACCAAAACAATCTAATAGAGTGACGCTGTTTGACTCTAAAATAAATTGCCCCTCTTTCCCAAGGGCTTTTCTCCCCACCGCGAAACCTGTTGGACACAAGTTGCTCACTTTTAAGGCTAAACAAAATTGCCGTTCGCAACTTTGCTATTTTCTACACAAACAATCCGTCGCGCTTCGGGGAGACATTCGGCGCTCGCGACGAGTGCTTCCCCTCATTATGCCACTTCGCATTTTGGACGGCAAAGCCAACAGAATGTCCAAAATGCTCGTACTGTCCGTCTGCGCTCGGCACTCAAATAGACCTCGCCATTGCGAGGTCGGCTCCGTCTTCAAAAGAGCGAATAGTTTAACAGGCACGTCTTCGAACGAGTGCTTCATTTCTTCCACAATTTCTCATTCCTCACTCCTCATTCCTCATTCAAAAAACCGCGATATTTAGATGAAGAGCGCGAAAAAGCCCGCCTGTGACGGAGGAGCGTACTTGGTCGTACGTGACTCCCGAGCAGGCGGGCCTTGACAATGCTATTCGCTAAATAGCGCGGTTTTTAGTCAAGTTTTTGGTCGCCGAACTTAATAAGGTTGAATTTTCTGAACAACTCGCTGACGCCGAGGCTCACGCCTGCCGGGATTATGAACATACAAAGGATTATGCCGAGTACGAGTTTCCAAGTGTCGAGACCTGCCGCCATCGAAGCGTCGATCGTGCCGAACACGCCGACGAGTCCGCTCGTGCCCATACCGCCGCCGGAAGCGTTGCAACGGAGCCCCAAAAGCACCGCGACGAGTCCCGCGACCGCACTTGCAATGATTTCCGGCACCATAATGATCGGACGGCGCATAATGTTTGGGATCTGGAGCATACTCGTGCCTATGCCTTGAGATATGAGACCGCTCCACTTGTTTTCTCTAAACGACGCGACGGCAAAACCTACCATGTGCGCAGAACAGCCTGCGACCGCCGCACCGCCCGCGATTGCAAACACGTCGGGATTGGCAAGCGCAACCGACGACGTCGCGATTGACACCCATATCGCCGCCGAGGACGTAGGCATCGTGAGAAGCACGCCCATGACGACTGCCACAAAGACGCCGACGATGATTTTGACCGCTTCGCCCGCTTCGATTGCAAGCAAAATCGCCTTTGCTATGAGGTCTATGAGTTTGATGAACGGCCATGCGATAAACACGCCCACAAGACAGAGTATCATCATGCCAAGCGGAATGAGTACGATGTCGAGTTTCGTTTTGCCTGCGTAAAGTCCCGCGATTTCGATCGTCAAAAGCGCGACGACATAACTGCCGATAGGGTTGCCCGGCGCACCGAAAGCGGGAGCCGCAAACGTACCCGTCTCGCAAAGTCCCGTGACGATCCCGCCTGCAAACGCGCCGACAAGTCCCGTCACCGCCGCCGTAAAGATCACGAGAGGCTTCCCGCCGAGTTTGTGCGCAATTCCGACGCCGATCCCCGCACCCATAAGCATTTTTGCAATCGAGCCGATGTATATGAGGACTTTTGCAAAGGCGTTGTCTCCGCACCAAGAGCCGATTTGGCTGATGATAGTGCCTGCGATAAGCGTGCAGAAAAGTCCTTGCGCCATGCCCGTAAACGCGTCAATGAAGTAGCGTTTTGCATACTTCTTTGCGATACGCTTTGCCTTTGCGCCTTTTGTCTCCGCGACGTTTTCGTCCGCTTTTTCGTCTGTGGACTCTTGCGTGGCTTGATCTTCCGTTTTTACAGCGTCCTCAGCGGTTTCGTTGATGACGGGTTGATCGTCTGGAGATTCTTGCGCATTTTCTGCTTGTGCGGCGAGTTCAATTTCTTCCACTTCTGGTGCTTTTGGTTGTTCGTCCATAATCTCTCCTATTTGCTGGCAACGTCCTTGATCTCCATATTTGAAGAAGGCTCTTTGCCGACAGTCTGCTCTTTTACGGTTTTTTCGGTCTCGGAAAACATTTTTTCAAACGAGCCTACCGCAAGGGAGAACAGTTTTTCCACGTCGTTTCTGTCGAGGACGTGATCGGTTTGTCTATTTGCGACGATAGTCGCCGTTTGCACTCCGTTCTTTGCAAAATCGTTTGACGTATATCCGTGCAAATACGATATGATTTGCGGGAGCGTCGAATGTTGAACGGTTGAAAGCTCTATTCCCTGTTCGTGTGCGCTCGAACGAACGATGGACACGATCGGAGTTGAAAACTCGATTTTTCTCACCGGATCGCATTCCACGACTTTTATATCGCCGGAAGTTATGTCTTGAAAGCACAGCACCTTTGCGGAGGCGAGGTCCGCGTGCGCCTTTAAAAAGGCTTGCGAGCCACCGTGCGCGGCGTTTTCTCCGCCAAGCGAGACGTAAACTATCTTTGTGTCCTCGGGCAACTTCTCTTCGTGTTCGACAAAGTAGGCATAAGTCGCCATAGAGACCGCCGTCGCCACTCCGTTGTTGTCCTTTGCGTGACGCGAAAACGGCGAATAGTGCGTGACGAGCGCAAATGCTCCGAGCAAGACGAAGATTGCGGGCAAGACGGTAAACGCGGTGATTTTTGCCACCGTGTCAAAACCTATCGACATCTTGAGTATGCAAAACAGCACGAACAAGAACGCGGATATCGGCGCGACCAAAATCGTGAGTTTTCTAATGATCCCGGAGTCTCCGAAAAGTCCGCCCATTTTTGCGTCGTGGTTGTCAACGATCACGAAAGTGCGCTTTATATCTTCCGCTTTGCCTTTTGAAAACTCGCTGACGACGTTATAAGACACCTTTTTGGTGAGGAGTCCCGAAAGAGTCTTCTTGCCGAGGAACAAGGACATAATGGCAATTCCGCCCGACAAAAACACGACGAGCGCGAGCGCGGTAAGCAGCGCACCCGCAACTCTTCCGCCTGCAAAAGACACGTAATAAAGCGCGAGCGACAACAAGTACCAAAGCCCCAAGAAAGGCAAAGAACCTCTCCCGAGCATAGGATAGGCATAGTAGGCTTCAAGCCTCGTCTTGACTTCCGACTCGTCGTGCAAACGATTGCGTATCGCCCTTGCGCACGCGGTTTCGTTTTCACTACCCGCAAGTTTGCCGGGAAGGTCTTTAAGTTCTCCGACAAATTCGCCGATGAAGTCCACGCCGTCCGTGAGGTCCTCTCTTGCTATTACGCTTTTTTCGATGTCAAACGTTTCCATATTGAATATATTATATATTAGTAAACGTTTTTTATCAATTATTTAAGCAACAAAAAACCCGCTCCGAAGAGCAGGTTTTTTGCTATTTCCAACTTTCGTTGGGTTGATTTTTTGATTTTGCGACGTTTGTCGCTCAGTCAATTTGGCTTAAACGCTTAAGCACGCGTTGCACCACCGATGTTATTGCCTTCGCCGTCTTCAAGACCGCTCAAATCAACAGATTCTTCCTCTTCTACTTCGTACAAGCTGCCGATGAATGCGAATGCTTTGTCAATCCATTCGTTTACGGCGTCCGCACCGTAAATCGTTGCGCCTTCGCGTGAAGGAGCAGGAACGCTGCCGATATAGCTGCCGCCTTGTTCAAAGTCGAACGTGTCAAGCAAGAGCGCAATACCGTTGAAGCCTTCGCCCTTGTCGTAGCCGCACTTGACGTACGTCACGTTATATTCGCCGTCTGCATCAGGCATACGTCTGAATTCGAATGCGAGGTGGAAGGTTGACGTCGTCTTTGTATAACCTTCAGCCGTTGCGTCATACGCATACTCGTTGAGGCCAATGAGGAAGGTCTCGGTTTCGAGTCCGTCTGTTGCAACGTTTGACGTATAGAGAGTGTTGATGACGTTTTCAGCGTTCACGTTGATGTGGCAGACTGTTTCGAGGAGTTGACCAAGCGTAACGTCTGTTTCTTCAACACCAAAGAGTGCAAGAACTGATTGTGGAATCTTATAATCTTTGAGTTGACCGTCTTCAACGTCGAGTTGAGCAATCCACGCAATGAGGTTCTCACGGAAGTAGCATTCAACCGTTGCGTTTTCCGTTGCATATTCGCAACCGTCGTCCGTAAACTTCACAAGGACTTTGCCTGCGCTGACATTGAGGTCGCCGTAGATGTGGAAGTATTCTTCACCGTCGCCGTCCTTGACGTCAAGTTTGATGTTTGCGTTCGTGATGCTGTCCTTTGCCGCATTATAGTTGATTGCGCCCGTGAGCTTTGCGTCAAAGATCGTCGCAGGAACGGAATTTTCGCCGTCATACGCTCTCGTAAGTTTAAGCGTTGCCTCGCCTGACTTGAGGAGTTCAGGGTTGGATTCGTCAACGAATTGGAGACTTCCGTTATACTTGCAATCGTAGATCACGACTTTGTTTTCGTCATCGTCCCACATATTGAACTCGAGTTCCATTTCAAGACTATGATCGCTGAGATCCCACTTTGCCGTGAAGTCAACGAAGTAGTCGCCTTTCTTTACGTTGCCGAGAGAATCAACGCCTGCGTCGTTCTTGTAGGTTGCTCTGAGGTGCAATTCGTTTGCTTTCTTGTCGATAAGAACTGCAACGTCGTTTGCGTTTTCACCGCCGAAGAGTTTTGCGATATCATCGCAATCCTTTGCCGTGTAGTTTGCGTTGAGCAAGAATTCGTGCCAATTCTCTTTGAGTCCGTTTTCATCGAAGAATGCGTCTTTGATGACGTCGAACGTAAGATCGTCACCGGTCTTGCCGTTGAACGTGATCTTGCTCTTGATGAGGTTGAACGCGTCGATGATTGCTTGGAAGTTGAATCCGCCGTCTGCCGCAGATTCGCCAGGTGTACGAATTGCTTGTGGCTCATCGTCAACTTGACCTTCCGGGATTTCTTCGCTTTGACCGCTGAAGAGACTCATGCAGTGCGCGATGATCTTGTCAAGGTTCAAGAGCATATCTTCACCGTCAAGGATCGTTGCTTCGCCGTCTTTCACCCAAGAGAGTTGTGCTTCCGGACAAGATGCGAGGAGTTGGAACTTGATAGAGTTGTCAAGTTTGCCAACGACTTTGATGCCCGCTTCAGAGTGGATTGCCTTGAATGCCGCTACTCTTGCTTCAGGCGTTTCTGCCTTGACCATCTTGACGATGCCTTTGATGACGGAGATGATGTCGATGTCTGTGTAAGCAGAAACCGTGTATTCGCTCTTCACGCCGTCCTTCCACGTTTCAACGTCCATAGAAGCCTTGCAGTTGAGCATCGTATTGACGTTGAGGTTGACTTTCGTCCACTTGCTGCCGTCGAAACCGACTTTTGCTTGAACGCCCGCCTTGTCGGTTGGGGCCTTGCGGATTTCGAAGTTGTTGATTGAGAGTTCAAAGCCCGGATAAATACCCTTGGCGTCTTTTTCGCTCTTGATACCGACGAATGCGACGAACTTGTCGATTGCACCGTCTTTCTCGCCGAAGCTGAGAGAGATGTCGGTTTGAGAGTTGATATACTTGGCAACTACTTCAGGGAGCATACTGCCAACCGTGTTGAGGAGACCGGAGATGTTCATGTCAACTGCATAGATCTTTCTGCCTGCAACTGCCGGGTCGTCCGTGCAAGTTGGCTTTTTGATGAAGCCTTTGACCAAAGAGGTCTTCAAAGCGTTCTCGATATGGATGTTGCCTTGCTCGTCGACGAGTTGTGCCTTGAGAAGATTTTGGACTGAACTGAGAAGGCTTGCAAGGTCGAGATTGAAGGTGCCCGCAATGTTTTGAACGAGAGTATTGAGCGTCCAGTTTTCGCCTGTGCCGCTGACGATCGAGTCAACGATGCCTGCGATTGTGAGCGGATGCTCTGCGTCTTCGCCGAGGTTCTTCTTGAGAAGTGCAGCGAAGTTGTCTCTGTTTTCAGGATCCGTATAGGACGCATTGGCTCTTCCGTCTGTTTCAAATTGGACTTTGAACAATCTGCTGTCTTCACCAACGAAGCCCATGTCCGCCAAGATGCCGAGATCAAAGTAAACAAAGTTTGGTTCGTCGAGGAAGTAGTACACAGCAAAGTAGTTGTCACCGCTTGCGACGTCATAGACGCCAAGTCTTGCGGCGCTGTGCGCAGCCGTGTTGCTTCTGTCGAGGATGAGGTCAAGTTTGAGACCGATGTTGAAGACAGGGTCGCCTTGTTGCTTCTTGTCTTTCATGTTGAGCATCGCAAGAGACGCGTCCAAAGACACCGCAACGCCGTCGGATGACGTGATTGCCTCATTGCCGATTGAACTTGACAATGACCAAAGTTTGTTGAAGAACTCGTCCTTCTCGATTTGCGTGTCCTCTCCCGATGGTTCCGGAGTTGGCTCCGGAGCAGGAGTGTCATTCTTCTTGTTGCAAGCAACGAGAACGATGGACAATGCGAGAACTATGACGAGTGCAAAAACCAACAATGATTTGATATTGAACTTTTTCATATTTCCCTCCTAAAGAAAATTTGAATTTGTTTTTGATTTGCTATACCATAATCTCCGCCGCAAAGTATCTCCGCTAAGGTTATTATGGTTTATTTTGATACATAATAATTATATTATATATGGTTTTGGCTGTCAATAAGCAATTTTCAGATAAAACTAAATTTTTGTATTAAGATTTTTAAAGAATCACACTTCGCACTCTTCGAGTGGCTTTGTGAATTAGGAATGAGGAATGAGGAATGAGGAATTGTGGAAGAAATGAAACTCTCTTTCCCTCTGGGCTTTCCTCACAAAAACAATCTAACAGAGTAACGTTGTTCAACTCTAAAATAAAACAACCCTTCCTGCTCCGCTTGGTTTCCCTTGCCTATTCTATCAAGTTGCCGTTGTTCGACTCTAAAATAAAATGCCCCTCTTTCCCAAGGGCTTTTCTCCCCACCGCGAAACCTATTGAACACAAGTTGCTCACTTTTATGGCTAAACAAAACTGCCGTTCGCAACCTTGCTATTCTCTACACAAACAATCCGTCGCGCTTCGGGGAGACAATCGGCGCTCGCGACGAGTACTTCCTCTGATTATGCCACTTCGCATTTTGGACGGCAAAGCCAACAGAATGTCCAAAATGCTCGTACTGTCCGTCTGCGCTCGGCACTCAAATAGACCTCGCCATTGCGAGGTCGGCTCCGTCTTCGAATGAGAAAGTATGTTGACCTGCTCGTCTTCGAATAGTCGAGTAGTTTGACAGACACGTCTTCGAATAAGTGTTTCGTTTCTTCCACAACTCCACTCTCCACTCTCCACTCTCAAAAAACCGTGTGAGAGTGATGAGAGACAAGAAAACAAGAAAAGGCACACAGCCTAATGTACATAAGCGTACATGACCGCGAGTCGTGAACAACTTGCTTGCAAGGATTGTGAACAACGATGCGGACGAAGTGCTGAGCACAAGACTAGGTGCCTTTTTGCAGTTGACGAAGTATATCGCGCTCTCACGCGGTTTTAGTCTATGCGGAGAGCCTCCACCACATTCTTCCTCGACGCTCCAATCGCAGGGATAACGCCTGAAACGACTGTAAGAACGAGGCTCAAGGCGATGAGGACTGCGGCGTGCCACGGGTTGAGCATTAGAAGTCCGCCGACGCCGGAGACCGCGCCTATGATCGCGCTGATGATCGGGCACAAAATATACGCTATTAGCACGCCGAGGAGACCGCTCCACAAGCCGAGAATCGTCGTTTCCGCCACGAAGACGTTGCGAATGTCCGCCTTTCGCGCGCCGAGGCTTCGCAAGATGCCGATTTCTCTCGTGCGCTCTACGACCGAGTTTGAAGTGATGACGCCGATCATAACCGTCGACACGACGAGTGAAATCGAAGCGACCGCAATAAGTATCAAAGACATAAGGTTGACGATCGTGTTGAGATTGGCAAGCGTCATCTCGCCGACGTCAAAATAGCCTATCTCCGAATTGCTTTCGGGTTGTTTCGCCCAGTTGTGAATATATTTTGCAACGTCGCTCTTTGCCGAATACGAACTTGCATAGACGGAGACGTAAAGCGGAATCTTCACCGCACCGATCGCTTTGAGATATGAACTATGTTCGTGCATCGCGCCGCCCATAATATCCATAACTTCGTGCTGTTTTAAAATGTCGCTGTCGGCGGAAACGTACGCGCCGAAGATGTTTTCCGTGCCCTCTTCGTCGGCAATCGTCGCCTCTATTTGACGTTGATACTCGGCGACTTCGCTCTCGTACGCCTTTTGAGCCACCCACTCGCCGAGTTCAGGAGTGTAGCAAAGCGCGTTTGAAGAAACGTGCGCGCACATATCGCCTTTTTTTACACGTATGACGCCCGAGATTTTGAGTTCGATCGAGTTTTCGTTGTCATACATATTCTTCAAGACTTCTTCGTTCGTATAATACCAAGGGTGTCTGTCAACCGTCACGCTGCTGCTCGTGTCAAACGCCGCAAGATACGCGATGATAGAGTTGGCATAGCCCGGGTTTTTGTCAATATAGTAGCCGCTTTCGTTTTTTTGATAATAGTCGTCGTTGAGGACGAGTTTGATGGATTGCCCTACGAGATCCTCGAGGCTCGCGTCTTCTTTGAGCTTTCTATATCCGTTTTCAAACACGATTTTGCCGTCCGCATCGCGCTCGAACACGTCGAGGTGAAATTCGTCGATAAAGTTTCTCGTGATTTCGTTGTTGCCGTTGACGCACACGACGATTTCGTTCATATCGGTTGGATAATGCCCCGCAAGCACGTCATAGTGCGAAGTCATTTCCTTTTCGTCTCCGATCATCTGATTCCAAAACTCCGGCTGTTGACCTTGTTGACCAAGCACCGTCGTCGCGATCGTCAACACGCTCGTCGCGTCAGGCATTTGCGATACGTCCGCGTATTTTACGTTGCCGTCGTTGTCAAGGTATTTTGACACGAGATTGAAACGAGTGCCGTAGTAGGTGCTTATCGCATTGTAATACTCTTTCGGCATCTTGCGCATATACTCGTCAAATCCCGCCGTTATATCGTTCTTCGACGCATTGCCCTTGAAGAAGGAGTCAAGAATAATATTGAGGGTTTCAAGGTCGTTATGCTCGCTGCCGAGCGCGAGTTCTTTGCTTTCGGGGAACTTCGCGTTGGTGAGTTGGAAGTCCATCATGCTGGACATCAAATTCATGACCGCGTTCGAGTCAACGTTATACTCGTAAACGCCGAGCGGAACGTTGGCAAATTGCTCGGTTTGCATACGCTCTATATACAAATTGAAGCCGTTAGATATCGACAAAACGAGCGCCAAGCCGATTATGCCTATGCTCCCTGCAAACGACGTAAAGAAGGTTCTTCTAAACTTTGAAAGAAGGTTTTTGATTGAAAGTCCAAAGGACGTCGCGGGCGACATGTGCGTGGGTTTAAACCCTGCGGGACGCTCCTTTTTCTTCTTTTTGGAGAGGCTATTGAGACCGAGTTGGTCAAAAAACGCTTTCGTCTCGGCGTTGAGTTCTTTGAGCGTTTTTCTGCGCTTACGCTTGGACATACGCTCCTTTTTCTTAGGCTCGAGCGCCTCGAGTTCCATAGGCGCATACTCGTCCAGCGGAGACTTCGTCTCGTCTGTATTTGAGCCGTCCTCGCTCAAAGTGTTCGGGGCGACGTCTTCCTTTTCCACTTGCGAAGCGAAGGAAAGTTCGTGATGCCCTTCCGCCGTCAAAACGCCGGGCTCTTCCTCCTCGGGCTCTTCAAGTTCTTCGCCGAGCGCGGAGGTCGAAACGTACGGGTCGGTGTCCTCTATGAGAGAGCCGTCCTTAAAACGCACGGTACGCGTGCAATATTGCTTTGCAAGTTCCGGGTTGTGCGTGACCATGATGACGAGGCGGTTTTCGGCGATTTCGGCAAGAATATCCATAACTTGCACGCTGAGTTCGCTGTCAAGCGCGCCCGTAGGCTCGTCCGCAAGAATAATCTTCGGATTGTTGACGATTGCACGCGCGATTGCCACACGTTGCATTTGTCCGCCGGAGAGTTGATTCGGCTTCTTGTTGAGTTGATCCGCCATACCCACGCGGTTGAGCGCGGCGATTGCCTTGGCTCTGCGCTCTTTTTTCTTCTCGCCGACGAGGGAAAGCGCGAGTTCTACGTTTTCAACGACCGTTAAATGGGGGATGAGATTGTAAGATTGAAAAACAAAGCCTATCGTCGCGTTTCTATACGCGTCCCAATGCTGCGCGTCAAAAGACTTGGTGGACACACCGCCAATGACAAGATCGCCGCTCGTGTATCTGTCAAGTCCGCCGATGATGTTGAGCATAGTCGTCTTTCCGCAGCCGCTCGGACCGAGGATTGCAACGAATTCGCTCTCTCTGAACTCGACAGAAACGCCACGCAAAGCATGGACGGTCGTATCGCCCGCCGGATAGTTCTTTACGATATTGCAAAGTTTAAGCATATTTCACTCCCCCTGCTTACGCACTTCGTGCGGTTTTGCATGCTCGTGTTGTCTATATTCTTTGTGCGGTTGAAAACCGCTCGGCTCGGATGAGATGCGCGAAAGAGTCGTTTTGGATGGAGCGCGCGTACTTGTTGTACGCAACCGACTGACAAAGCGTCTCTGACAAAGCAGGTCGCCGAGTCCGTGCGGTTTTTACTCGCGGATCATTTCATTCATAAGAGCCAACGCCTTCGTCACCATTTGCGAAATATGTCCGCAAAGTTCTTCGAGCGTCAAAGTGCTTTGGTGATTAAACCACATTTTGAAGGTCTCGCAGATGCCCGCCGTGCAAAATGCGGCGACGTATTTTGCCTTGGCAACGTTGACTTTGAGTTGACTGTTCTTTTGCATAGTGCTGACAAACGCGTCTATGACGAGTTTTTTGAGTTTGTCAAGCAATTCGCCCGAGTTTGTGGACGAGAGAATATAGCGATTGTATTCGTCGTATTTGTTGATTTCGTTGGTGATTGCGTAAAGGAGCGGATAAGGATTCAGCATACTTTGCACGAGATTTTGCTCGCTCATAATCTTCTCGATATGCGAGAGAATCACGTCTTCGATGTCGTTTCTAACCGCCGCCACAGAATCATAATACATATAAAACGTGCTTCTTGTGACACCGGCTTTTTCCGTAAGTTCGCTGATGGTGATGTCGGACATGTCTTTCGTTTGCACGAGTTCTTTAAATGCAGATCTTATTGCGTTCTTGGTTTTTACAACACGTTTGTCAATTCCGCCGTTTTTCATAATGCCTCAAAAGTAAAAATAATCGTACGGATTTCCCGTACGACATTATTGTATCATATAGATACAATTTTTACCATACCAATCGGCAGATTTTTTATTATACTTTTTTGCACAAATTGTTCATTTTGTATGATTGCGTGCTAGACTCGGCGTTATTTGGCGGTTTTTGACTCGTTCGCCTTTGGCACGTACACGTTCGGATCCTTGAGTGCGCTCCTGCCCTCTTCTCTTGAAAGGTTTGAGTGAGAGAGCGGCGCCCTGTTTTCTTTCTTCTTTTTCTTTTTCATAATTCTTTCCTTTTTTTTGTTGTCTTACGTCTTGTATCGATTCGCCTTTTAATCAAAAAACAGGCATTCTAACCTGCTTAAAAAGAAAAGGCGTTAAAAAACGCCTTGACTTTTACTTGCAATCTTTCGTTGCTCTTCCGCTTTTTGCGTTTTTCGTCGTCTTTACGCCTTCGTTCTTTGGCTCAATGTGTTCGTGCGCGCAGTTGGACTCTTTGGTTGCTCTTTGTTTTGTTGTGGTTTTTGTTGCCATACAAATTTCTCCTTTAGGCTGTTTGCCTACGGATATTATGGGGAAAGAATATCGTTTCTATACCTTGCCATACGAAAAAATTGTGATATAATAGCACTATGGTAAACATCGGCAACAGTTGGGACGAAATCTTAAAAAACGATTTTGACAGCGAAAATTATCGTGCGCTTCGCGAGTTTTTGAAGGACGAGTATTCTCACCACAAAGTCTATCCGAATATGTACGACATTTTCAACGCGCTCAAAGTCACCCCTTATGAAAAAGTAAAAGTCGTGATTTTGGGGCAAGACCCTTACCACAACGAAGGACAAGCGCACGGGATGAGTTTTTCCGTCAAACCCGGCGTCGAGACACCGCCGTCTCTCGTCAACATTTTCAAAGAGATCGAGTCGGACGTCGGCGTCAAAAACACCTCTCCGTATCTTATGCCGTGGGCTAAGCAGGGCGTACTCCTTTTAAACACCGTGCTGACCGTCCGCGCGGGACTTGCCAATTCGCACAAAGGGAGAGGCTGGGAACAACTGACCGACAGCATAATCAAGCATCTAAACGACAGAAAAGAGCCAATCGTCTTTATGCTTTGGGGCGGAAACGCAAAGAGCAAAAAAGCGCTCATCACCTCGCCGCAGCACCTCATACTTGAAAGCGCACACCCCTCCCCCCTCTCCGCATACAACGGATTCTTCGGGTGCAAACACTTCTCAAAATGCAACGCGTTTTTGCAAGCGCACGGCGAAACCCCTATCGACTGGCACACTTAAAAAAATTATGCTCGAACTTTTACTTCCCGCAGGGAATTTCAAAAAACTTAAAACAGCCTTCCACTTTGGCGCCGACGCCGTGTATATCGGCGGAAAGGCGTTTTCTTTGCGCGCATTTGCGGACAACTTTACGGAAGACGAAATAAGAGAAGGCGTGAGATACGCGCACGCGCTCGGCAAAAAGGTTTACGTCACCGTCAACATCTTTGCAAAAAACAGCGATATTGAGAGCGCAAAATCGTTCTTCTTATTTTTGCAAGACGCAGGAGCGGACGCGGTGCTTATAAGCGATATGGGGCTTCTCTCCGTATGCAAAGAGGTCGCGCCGAATCTTGCCATACACCTTTCAACGCAAGCCAACACCACGAACTTAGAGGCGGTTAAATTCTACAAGAATTTAGGCGTAAAAAGAGTTGTGCTCGCAAGAGAACTCGGGCTCAAAGAGATCGCCGAGATCCACAACGCCGTGCCGGATATGGAACTCGAGGCTTTCGTTCACGGCGCGATGTGCATGAGTTATAGCGGAAGATGTCTCCTCTCCTCCTACTTTTCGGGACGTAGCGCAAACAGAGGCGCATGCATACAGCCTTGCCGCTGGAACTATCAAATAACGGAAATCGAACGCCACGCGGACAAGCCGCTCGAAGTCGAAGAAGACGAAAGAGGCACATATTTTATGAACAGCCGAGACCTGCGACTTCTCTCGCACATCCCTGAAATTGCGGAAGCGGGCATAGTGTCGTTGAAAGTTGAAGGCAGAATGAAGAGCGAATTTTACGTTGCGACGGTTGCCAACGCCTACCGCCACGCCATCGACGAATATCAAAAATCGGGTGCGATAGAACACGAAAAACTCTACAACGAATGGCTTGAAACCGTTGCGCACCGCACGTATACGGACGCATACTTTGAGGGCGACAATTTGGACACCGTGTGTCAAGGCGCGGGACAGCAACCCGAAAAATATATCTTTACGGCGGTCGTCAAGAGTATGACCGACAACGGAGCCGCCGTCGTCGAGATGCGCAACCGCTTTAAGAGCGGCGAAGAACTCGTCGTTCTCTCCCCAAATCTCTCAAACGGGCAAAAATTCAAGGTGGGGGGAATCTTCGACGGGGACGATTTGCGCGCGTTAGACGACGCAAAACTCGTGCAACACACTTACGTTTTGGACTGCCCCGTTCCTCTTGAAGTCGGCGACCTGCTTCTCAAAGATGCGGAGCCGAATCGCATATAGAAGGTAAATTATGATAAACGTAGAACGCATAAACTTTCTTTCAAAAAAGGCAAAGACCGAAGGCTTGACGGAAGAAGAAAAACAAGAACAAGCAAAACTCAGGCGCGAATATATCGACAGCGTCGTGGGCAATCTTCGCTCTCAACTCGACAACGCTTACACCGTCAACGAAAAGGGCGAAGAAGTCAAAATCACCGCAAGACAGAAAACAGACGATTAGAATGCCTGAAAAATCTAGTTGAAAAATTATATTTTTCGGCTTATAATATTTTGTGTCAAAAAAAAGCACGCTCTTTGGAGGAATTATGGACAAATTTTATACCGTTGACATAAACGGCTACAAGACGGACTTGCCTATATTGCCGCTTCCCGGCATTCATATCTGCTTCTTCAATCTTCACGGCAACCAAGAACTCACGGAACATTGCGGAAAAGAACTCGCAAAATTGCTTCCGCCTTGCGACGTCGTCATCACGGCAGAGTCAAAAGGTCTTCAGCTTGCGCACGTCATCGCAAGAGAACTCGGTCAACACTATTATGCGGTGTGCCGTAAGTCAAAAAAACTCTATATGCAAGACGGCATTCAAACCTCGATCAAGTCCATCACCACGGGAAGCGTGCAAACGCTCTATCTTTCAAAACATGACGCGGACCTCATGAACGGCAAGCGCGTCGCAATCATCGACGACGTCGTATCGACGGGCGGAAGCCTCAAAGGGCTTGAAGAAATCGTAAAACTTGCGGGAGGCGAAATCGTGGCAAAAGCGTTCGTACTCGCGGAAGGCGACGCGGCAAAACGCGACGATATAATCTTCTTGCAAAAAATCCCCGTTTTCGTCGACTGAACCGTCGCGCACGACGAGTACGCAATTATAATTATATCAACAATGCAAAAATTCGCCAAACGGCGAATTTTTGGTTTAAATATATCAAATCACTTTGAAGAACGGACATCTTGTGCTATACTCTTTTATACGATTATGACACTTGACAAGAAGAAAAACCCAATTTTGCAATTTATCGGCGACAAAGCGTTCTACAAAATGGTCTTTGCCGTAGCCATTCCTATACTCATTCAAAACGTCATCACCAACTTCGTCAACCTGCTCGACAACATTATGGTCGGCAAGGTCGGAACGGAGCAAATGTCCGGCGTGTCAATCGCCAACCTATTGCTTTTCGTCTTCAACCTCGCGATATTCGGCGCGACGTCGGGAGTCGGCATCTTCACCGCGCAATATTACGGTTCCAAAAACGAAACGGGTATGAAACACTCGATTCGCGCGTCAATGTATTGGTGTCTCATAATTCTCGTCGTCGGCATAGTGTTGTTCGGCGCGGCGGGCAAGGCTATCATCAGTTTTTATCTTGCGGACAACGGCACGGAAGGAGACGTCGCCGCAACGCTCCAATACGGCACGGACTATCTCACGCTTATGGTAATCGGGCTTCCCGCCTTCATCGTCTCGCAGGTATATGCGGGCACGGTGCGTAGTGCGCAAAAGACCCTTCCCCCTATGGTTGCGGGGCTCATCGCCGTGGCGGTCAACCTCTTCTTAAACTACGTGCTTATATACGGCAAATTCGGCGCGCCGACGCTTGGAGTCAAGGGCGCGGCAATCGCAACAGTCGTTTCAAGATACGTTGAAATGGTGATTCTCGTCGTTTGGTGCCACGTCTCAAAGAAACTTCCTTTCTTCAAAGGGGTGTGGCGTTCTCTCAAAGTTCCGATGGAAGACGCAAAAGCCTACGTCAAAAAAGGCTTCCCCGTCTTCATCAACGAAGTTTTGTGGTCGCTCAGCATCTCGATGATCGTTCAATGCTATTCGGTCAGAGGTTTGGCGACGGTCGCGGCCCTCAACATTCAAAACACGATGAACAACCTCTTCTCCGCAGGCTACATCACTATGGGCGCGGTGACGGGCATCATCGTCGGCAACATTTTGGGCGCGGGCAAAATCGACGAAGCCAAGGACACGTCAAAAAAACTTATGGCGTTTTCAACCGTATTCTGCACTCTTCTTGCGGGCTTGTATATCGGGCTTGCGTTCGTCTTCCCCGAAATCTACAACACCTCGGACGAAGTGAGGCACATCGCCACTATGCTTATGATAGTCGCTGCCTGCTTCGTTCCGGTTGAAGCGATCGTCAACGCGGCATACTTTACTATCCGTGCGGGTGGCAGAACGTTCATCACCTTCTTGTTCGACAGTTTCTTTGCGTGGGTTATTCCCGTGCCCGCCGCGCTTTTGATGTCAAGACTCACGAATATGGACGTCATCTATATGTATCTCGTCGTCCAAGCGCTTGAAATCATCAAAGTCGTCATCGGCTTCATCATACTCCGCTCGGGCATTTGGTGCAAAAAGTTCGTCACCGACGGGACACTTCGTGTCGATGATATAGGGACCGTCTCCGAAAACGCTGTCGGTTTGGCAACGAGCGGTTTGGCAACGAGCGGTTTGACAACGGATGGTATGACAACGGGCAACGCGTCTTCATCTGCCGACTACGCAACAACAGGTGCCACCAACGACAACCACACTCAAGGAGGCGAAGCCTCCTCGCCTGATGCGTGGCTCATAGAAGACGAGCCGAAAGCCGCGGACGACAGTTGGCTCGTAAAAGAGGATGAACCGACAACCGTCGTCGAGCCCGAAAGCGACTTCCTTGACGAACAGTCCACAAAAGGTTTGCTTTAATAAAAAGAGGAAAATCCTATGAAAATAATTGAACATCAAAACTTTCCGCAAGAACGCGCCCTCTACGGCGTGGACGAAGTAGAACTCAAAAATTGCACGTTCGAGGGCGAAGAAGACGGCGAATCCGCATTGAAAGAAGCGCGCAACGTCTCGCTTAAAGATTGCTATATGGACCTTCGTTATCCTCTTTGGCACGACGAAAACGTCTCGCTTGAACGGGTTGAAATGACGGCAAATTGCAGAGCGGCGCTTTGGTATTCTCACCACATCGTCGCAAAGAACAGCAAACTCCACGGCATAAAAGCATTAAGGGAGTGTTCTGACGTTGAACTTTTGAACACTTCGGTTATTTCTCCGGAGTTTGGTTGGCGCAGTCGTCGCATCGTCGGCAAAGACGTCTCCGTCGAGGGAGAATACGGCTTCTTTGAATCCGAACACGTATCGCTTAAAAACCTCGCTTTCAAGGGCAAATACTCCTTCCAATACGTCCGCAATCTCATCATAGAGGACAGCACTCTTGACACCAAGGACGCATTTTGGCACACGAAAAACGTGCTCGTCAAAAACAGCACCATAAAGAGCGAATACCTCGCTTGGTACGCGGAGGACATCACCTTTGACAACTGCACCATTATCGGCACGCAACCCCTCTGCTACTGCAAAAACTTAAAACTCATCAACTGCAAAATGATTGACTGCGACTTGTCCTTTGAATATTCGGACGTTGACGCGGACGTCATCGGCGAAATCACGTCCGTAAAGAACGTCAAGAGCGGCAAAGTCGTGGCGGACGCTTACGGCGAAATCATTTTGACGGACGACTCAAAAGTCAAGTGCGAAGCGCAAATCATCACGAGGGACAAACAATGACGAATCACGTTCAAGTAAGAATCAAAAAATTGAGACCCGACGCAATCATCCCGAAATACGGCACGGCATTCGCCGCAGGCGCGGACCTTTACGCTTGTATGGACGAGGACATTCTCACGATTGAGAGCGGCGAAACCGTCTTCGTGCATACGGGACTTTCGGTGGAACTTCCCGAGGGCACGGTCGGGCTCGTGTACGCAAGAAGCGGTCTTGCAATGAAGCGCGGCATCGCTCCCGCCAACAAGGTCGGCGTCGTGGACAGCGACTACCGCGGAGAAATTATGGTGGCAATGCACAACCACTCAAAAGTCGCCCAAACGATTGAAAAGGGCGAAAGAGTGGCGCAGTTCGTCATCACGCCGTACTTCACCGCCGATTTTGAAGAAGTTGACGACCTCGCGGACTCGGAGCGCGGCACGGGCGGATTCGGCTCAACGGGAACGAAGTAAATTCAGTTCGGAACAAGCAGTTGGCGGAGAAAACTCGATTCTGTTTCTTCCGCAGCAACTCCCATCTCCACTCCAAACTATCAACTCAAAAATTAACCGTTTTGGCATTTTATATGCTCAAAATGGCAAAATAAAGGTGCGATTATGAAAAAACATATCGAACAATTGATGCAAAAAATGTCCGAGCGTCATTATAACGCTTACGTTGTTTTTACAAGCGACGACCACGGCAGCGAATACGTTGAAGACCACTTCAAAGCACGCGCGTTCTTCTCAGACTTTACGGGGAGCGCGGGCACTCTCGTCGTGACGAAAGACGGCGGATATCTTTGGACGGACGGCAGATATTTCTTGCAAGCAAGCCGTCAACTCAAATCAAGTGGATGCAGTCTGATGAAGGACGGCGAGGCGGGCGTGCCTTCCGTCATTGAGTTTTTGAAATCGCTTGGTGAAGAAATCACAATCGCCTTTGATTTTACGACGGCAACCACCTCTTTCGTCACCGCACTCTCAAAAGTTATGCCAAAGGCAAAACTAGTTGACGACGGCAAAATCGTTGACGAGATTTGGACGGACAGACCGTCTCTCCCCGCAAGTCAGGCGTACATCATCCCGTTTGAACAAGCGGGCGCATCCGTAAAGGACAAACTTGCGTCTCTGCTTGCCGAAACCAAAAAGGCAGGTTGCGACTTCGCGCTCGTAAGTTCGCTTGACGACGTCGCGTGGCTCTTCAACCTGCGCGGAGCGGACATAATCTACAACCCCGTCAACTATGCATACGCGCTCGTGGGCGAAGGGCATTTCATCCTCTACATTGACGAGTCCAAACTTTCAGAAGAAATACGAACGAAGTTCGCGCTTGACGGCATCGTAATTCGTCCGTATCTTGCCGTATATGACGACGTAAAGGCTCTTGCATGCAAAGTCCTAATTGACGAAGGCAAGACCAACTATGCCCTCTCCCTTGCAATCAAGGACAAAAAAGTGGCAAACGTCTTCCCGACCACAATGGCGAAGGCGATAAAGAACGAAGTGGAGATTGCCAATACCAAAAAGGCGCAACTTGAAGACTCCGTGGCAATGGTCAAATTCATGAAATGGCTCAAGGAGAACGTCGGCAAAGTCAAAATGACGGAAATCAGCGTCGCCGACAAACTCGAGGCGTTCAGGCGTGAGAGCAAACTCTTCAAAGACCTTTCGTTTGACACAATCTGCGGATATATGGGCAACGGTGCGATTATTCACTACTCCGCAACGGAAGAGACCAACGCCGAAGTGCTTGCAAAAGGACTTTTGCTCGTGGACAGCGGAGCGCAATATCTCTACGGCACAACAGACATCACCCGCACGTTTGCGCTCGGCGATCTCACCGACGATTGTCGCCACGACTTCACACTCGTGCTTAAATCGCATATCGCGCTTGCAACGGCAGTCTTTCCTGAAAGAACGTACGGCAACGCGCTTGATCTCGTCACGCGCGCGCCTATGCTCAAAGAAGGCAAATCTTTCCGCCACGGCACGGGACACGGCGTTGGGTATCTGTTGAACGTCCACGAGGGTCCGCACAACATAAGTCCGCGTCTTGCGTGGCTCAACCACACTTCTCCTATGAAGGAAGGTATGTTCGTCACGGACGAACCGGGCTACTACATAGAGAACGCTTATGGCATCCGCCACGAAAACGTGCTTCTTTGCGTAAAGCATAGCGAGGGTGAATACGGCGTAATGCTCGGCTTTGAGCCTTTGACTTACGTCCCGTTTGACCTCGACGCAATCAATGCGGACGAACTCTCGGCAGACGAAAAAGCGTGGCTCAACGCATATCACAAAGCGGTGTTTGACAAGGTATCGCCTCTTCTTGACGACGAGCACAAGACTTATCTTGCAAAAATCACGAGAGCAATCTAAAAAGCGACTTCACTCGTCTATTCTGCATCTTACACAATTCCACAACTTCATACAAAACGAACGAAGTTCGGGGCACTCACAACCTGAGTGCCTTTCTTTTGCATAAAACCAAAAAGCCTTCACACACTAACAAAAACCAAAGGAGGTTATTATGCAAAACGAAACACTTGGCAAAAAGATGGCTGAACTTTCCAACACGAACGTGATGATCATATTCTTGCTCGTTGCGTTCCTCGCTTTCTCTATCGGACTTGGCTTCTACTTCCTTGTCCCGGGCAGCGTTGGAATGGGCATCGGCATCACAATGTTTATCGTTGCGGCACTTATCTTCGTGATTGGCGAAGTCAGATATTTCGTCACAAAACGCAACATTGAAAGACTTGCCTAAGACGGCTTCTTGCAAGCGCAAGAATCAAAAAAACGAGAGCGGTTTTGCTCTCGCTTTTTTATTATGATTTTAAAAGATATTTGCAATACAAGGCGTTTATCTTGCGTTTTTGCGCCGTTAAACATCTCGTTATGCGTTTTTCTGCTTGTTTTTCTTTTTCAGTTTTGCAACGGGTTTGCAGTCGAGTTTGTTCAAAAACTCGTATATGCCTTGCATAGCGATTTTGGTGATTTTTAAGGCTTGCACAACCGCAAACGCATGAACCGCATACTTGCCTTGCGCGTGGTAGTGGTCGATATACACGCCGTTTTCATACAGCACCTTTACAAAGTCAAAAGTGAGAACGGCGAGTTTGTCGTTTTCGCCGGAGATTGCAAAGGTTGGAGGAAAATCTTTCGTCACCCAATATATCGGAGAGATTTGCTTTTTGAACTCGTCAGGCATATCTTTGACTTCCACTCCTCCGCAATAGGATTGCGTGTATATGCCGATGTTTTTAAAGCCCGTCGTCGTCGCCTTCTCCATATCGTAAACTCCGCAATTTAAGACGAGTCCCGCGATGCGCTGATGCCGAGCCCTTTCGTCGAGATCGAAAAGCGCGTTATACTCGGGATTTGTCGCGATCGCTCCCGCCATAGCCGAGAGGTGCGCGCCTGCGGACTCCCCGCCGACGTAGATCTCGTCCACGTCGACGTTGTACTCTTCTGCATGATCTTTGAGCCAACCGAAAGCCTTGTAGACGTTTTCAATCATTTTCGGATGCGAATATGCGGGCGCTTCGCCGTAATATATGCTTATGACGAAATAGCCTTCTTCGGCGACTCTCGTCGTGAAGCCCTCGCGAGTGGCGGGATAGCCCCCGATCCAACCGCCGCCGTGAATGTAGACGAACACTTTCGCTTTCTTCGTGCGGTCCCTATCTTTGCGCTCGTATATATTGAGATACATACGCTTGTCGTTTTCGTCATAGCGAATATTTCGTATCACACGAACTTTTGTCGAACGATCGAGATTGAAGATCGTGAGAAACCCGAGCAATTCGTTTTTGAAATGACCGCCCGCGACGTAGGCGTATTTAACGTCAAACGCGGCGCGCTTTGCGGCTTTCTTCGCCCTCTTCATCATCTTGCGGGTACGCGCCTCGACTTTCGCCTCGAACTCTTCTCTTGCGATTTTGTTTTCGAGTTCCTTACGCCTAAGTTCAAGTTGAATATGCTTAAAGTCGAAGAGCCTACGCTTTTCGCCCTCCGACATATTCTTATTGGTCAAAAACTTGTTTCCGGTATAATTCTTGTTCCTCATATCAAAAACACCTCTCGACGAGAGGTGCGCGTTTTATGCTTTTTCTATCGTGTAGCCGTCTTTGCCGTCCTTAATGGTATAACCAAGGCTTAATATCTCAGCGCGAAGTGCGTCGGATGTTGCCCAGTCTTTTGCTTTTTTGGCGGCAAAACGCTTTTCGGCAAGTTCTTTTACGTCCTCGGGAATAAGCAAGTTTGCCTTTTCGTCCGCTTGCTTCGCTTCGTAGTATGCGATAAACTCTTGAGCGTCATGGCGGAAGAGTCCGAGAAGTCCGTACGTCTTGCGGATTTGTCTTGCGTCCGCGACCGCGCTTGCGTCTCCCGCTTTCAATTTCGCTTTGATTTGCTTGAAAAGCCCGAAGAGGTCCGCAAGAGCCTTTGCGGTGTTGAAGTCGTCGTCCATAGCCTTGTTGAACTCGTCGTCGATCTCCTTGTTGCCACCCTCATGCGAAAGTCCGGATTTTTCCACTTCGTCAAGGACTTTATAGAAGTCGTACATGTGCTTGTCTGCGTCGGGGAAAAGGTTGTCAACTATGTTGATGTCCCCGCGGTAGTTTGTTTGAAGAAGCGCGTATTTGACGGTTTCAGGCGAATATTTGTCGAGGAGGTCGGCAAGAAGTATGCTGTTGCCGAGCGACTTGCTCATCTTTTGACCGTTGACTTTGATGAGTCCGTTGTGGATCCAATATTTTGCGAACTGCTTGCCTGTGAGCGCTTCCGTTTGAGCGATTTCGTTCTCGTGGTGCGGGAATATAAGGTCTCTGCCGCCGCCGTGGATGTCGATTTGCTCGCCAAACGCTTCCCTGTTCATCGCAGAGCATTCGATGTGCCAACCGGGTCTACCTTTGCCCCAAGGGGATTCCCAATAGATTTCTCCCTCTTTTGCGGATTTCCAAAGCGCGAAGTCGAGCGGATTGCGCTTGTTCTCCTCGTTTTCTATGCGCACGCTCTCATAAGCGTCCTCGGTGCGTCTGCCGCTGAGTTTGCCGTAGCCTTTAAAACTGTCGACTGCAAAATATACGTCTCCGCGCTCGGTTGCATAAGCGTTGCCGTTTGCGATGAGTTTTGACACGAAGTCGATGATGTTGTCTATGTTGCAGGTGGCTTTGAGCCAAATGGTCGGATCGTCCACTTCAAACTTGCGCATGAGGCGGTCGATTCTGTCAATCATCATTTCGGCGTATTCGAGCGCGGGAATGCCCGTCTCTTTTGACTTTGCGATGATTTTGTCGTCAACGTCCGTGTAGTTGCGCGCATAGTTTACTTTGAAACCGAGTTTTTCAAGGTATTTGCGAATGATGTCGTAAATGAGCGCTTGATAAGCGTGCCCGATGTGCGCCTCTCCCGATACGGTGATACCGCAGGCGTACATATTGACGACGCCTTCGTGAAGCGGCACGAAATCTTCTTTTCTTCTTGTAAGTGTGTTATAAATCTTCATGTGGGTGTTCCACCCTTTCGTTATTTTTCGTTTAATCTTTCAAACTGTCGATAATTTCTTCCGCTTGCTCTTTCGACACATTGTTCTCGTCAAGACAGAGCGAATACTTGCATGCTTCGATACCTTCTTTCTTTTCAAGGTCCGAAAGGCGTTTGTTGATACGCGCGAGTTCTTCGAGAATCGGGTCGGGCAACGCTTGGGACATTTCGTCTTCGACTTTCTTGCCGTTTTGACGAACGACGCGCCCCGGCACTCCGACGACGGTGGAGTGAGGCGGAATGTCTTTGAGCACCACGCTTCCCGCGCCTATTTTTGAATGTGCGCCGATTGTCACGGGACCTAAAATGCTTGCGCCCGCGGACACCATAACGTCGTTTTCAAGGGTTGGATGTCGCTTGCCGGTGTCCTTGCCCGTGCCACCGAGCGTCACGCCCTGATAGAGCACGCAGTCGTCGCCGACGATCGACGTCTCGCCGATGACGAGCCCTACGCCGTGATCTATGAATATGCCCGAGCCTATTTCTGCGGCAGGGTGAATGTCTATGCCCGTCTTGATTTTTGCCTTATACGATATGTAAAACGCAAGTTGCCTTAAGCCCTTCTGCCAAAAATAATGCGCGTAGCGGTAACTTGAAAGCGCCTTATAACCGGTATAAGTGCGCTTTACGAGTTTGCGACTCGTCGCCGCAGGGTCGCTTGTCATTATCTTTTCAAGGTCAAGTTTTTTTGCTTCACGTATTTTCATAGCGTTATTCTTTGTCTTCGCTTGGTTGCTCTTGTTCGGAGTTTTCCGTCTTGACTTCTTCCTTCGATTTTTCTTCGTCAGCGGTTTTCTCTTCGGCAGGCATATCTTCGATATGTTCGTCTTTGATAGGTTTGTCTTCAACGGTTGGTTGATCGCCTTCCGCCTTCTCTTCGCCCCTGTTGAGTTTGGACGAGAAAAGTCCTGCGTCGTCCGTTGACGACTCTCCGAAGAGCGCGTTGATTTCATCCTCGTAGATGGTTTCCTTTTCAAAGAGGAGTTTGACCATCTTGTCCATGATGTCGCGGTTGTTCTTTAAGATATTCAACGCCACTTGATATTGTGCGTCGAGGATTTTCTTGATTTCCTCGTCGATTTTTGCGGCGACCGCGTCGCTGTAATTGAGTTGGGTTTGATAATCTCTGCCCAAGAAAACTTCTTCGCTTGCGCCGAGATACATATTGCCGATTTCTGCCGACATACCCCACTCGGTGACCATCTTGCGAGCAAGTTGAGACGCGCGCTGAATATCGTTGGACGCGCCCGTCGAGATGTCCTCGATGACGAGTTCTTCCGCCGCGCGACCCGCAAGAAGCATTGCGATGTTGTCGAGGAGTTTGCCTCTCGTCATGTGGTTGTCGTCGTTGTCGGGAAGCGTAATCGTATAGCCCGCCGCTTGTCCGCGCGGGATGATGCTGACTTCGTGTACGCTGTCGCAATGCTTCATAAGTTTTGCGACGATCGCGTGACCCGACTCGTGATATGCGGTGATACGCTTGTCGGACTCGGTGACGACTCTGCTCTTCTTCGCAGGACCTGCCATGACCTTGTTGATAGCCTCGCTGATGTCCTTCATGTTGATGAGTTTTCTATCTTCTCTCGCCGCGAGAATAGCCGCTTCGTTCAAGAGGTTTTCGATGTCCGCGCCCGTAAAGCCCGAGGTAAGACGAGCAAGGCTTTTGAAGTTGACTTCGTTTGCGAGCGGTTTGTTTCTTGAATGCACCTTGAAGATTTCCTCTCTGCCCTTGACGTCGGGGACGTTGACGAAGATTTGACGGTCAAATCTGCCCGGTCTCATAAGAGCGGGGTCAAGAATATCGACGCGGTTTGTCGCCGCCATAACGATTATGGAACTCTCCGCCTCAAAGCCGTCCATTTGAACGAGAAGTTGGTTGAGCGTTTGCTCTCTTTCATCGTTGCCGCCGCCGAGACCCGCGCCTCTTTGACGACCGACCGCGTCGATTTCGTCGATGAAGATGATGCAAGGCATATTCTTCTTGGCTTGGTCGAAGAGGTCTCTTACACGAGACGCGCCGACGCCGACGAACATTTCAACGAAGTCTGAACCGCTGATCGAAAAGAAAGGCACGTTCGCTTCGCCCGCAACCGCCTTTGCGAACAAAGTTTTACCTGTTCCCGGAGGGCCTACGAGCAACACGCCGCGCGGAATACGCGCGCCGATGTCCGTGTATTTCTTCGGATGTTTCAAAAAGTCGACGATTTCTTGAAGTTCGAGTTTTTCTTCTTCAGCGCCCGCAACGTCCGAAAAGCGAACTTTGATGTCTCTCACTTGGTTTGCGTTGGTTTTGCCGAAGTTCATCGCTTGGCTGTTTGCTCCGTTTGCGTTTCTTATGATAAACAAAATGATGAAGAAGAACACCGCATAGAGCAAAATCGGCAAGAGAGTGGACACCCAAGACCAACGATTCGGATCGCTGTATTTGACAGGCGTGTTCAAAATCTTCGCCGCCATATCCGCGTCCGTAGCCCTGACCTGCTCCGCCCACGCCGAAAGGGTGTCGTCAAAAACCGCTCTGCTTGGGATGTTTGCGACGTACGCCCTCTTCGCGCCGACCTTCTTTATCGTCACCGAATAAGTCGAAACGCTCAAGGACTCGACTTGTCCCGACTTTAAGAAAGTCTCCAAACTGTCGCCCGTGCCCGAGAAGTTTATTTCGATTGGCTTCGTGTACTCATAAACGACGACGAACACCGCAATGAGCAACAAGACTACGCCAAGAACAAACAAAAATCTTCTTGTGGATGCTTTCATGAATCCTCCTTGGGATTAGTTTGCGCTTGTACCGTCAAATTATCGACAAGCGCAACCATCTTACTACTACTGAATATTTATTATAAAAATTAACAACAAAAATGTCAACGCAAATATTGCAATGCGCCGTCTATATTGCCATTTTCTCATAAAATAGTATAATGCAAATATTAAATTATTATTAAAAGTCAAAGACTTCGAAGACTTCGAAGACTTCGTCTTTTATTTTTTCGTGGCTTTTTACATATATGTTTTATGGCTTTTTACATATACCGCGTTAAGTTTTTAAATCCTAAATCACCTGAAAATACCCCAAACCGCATAAAACGAAACGAGCCCAAAACGAGCGCGGCGCATACAAAAAACAACGCAGATAACACGCGCAAACGACGCCCTTGAATATAAGCGAACACTCCGCAAATATACGCAAACAACACCCGTAAATATACACAAGCAACGCCGTCAAACACACGCGACAACGCTCTCAAATACACATGACAACACCTTTGAAAATGGACGAAACATAACTTTGAAAATGAACGAATATAAAACTAACCCACACGAAGTGTGTGTGAAAAAGCGAGGTTTTACCCTCGCTTTTTGCACTTATAAACTGCCGTTTCGGTCAATTTACTCTTGTTCCGTCGATGCCGACTCTTCGCCCTCTTGGGCGCCCTCTTCGCCTTCTTCCAAAGTCTCTTCTTCCTCTTCGTCAACGTGAGGAGTGAGTGCCGTTGCGACGACGTTGACTTTTTCGTCTTTGAGTTTCATAATGCGAACACCTTGCGTCGAACGACCGATCTTGCTGATTTCGTCCGCTTCGACTCTTATGATGATGCCGTTATCCGTAATCATCATGATGTCCATTTCAGGCGGCAAAACGCGGAGGCTTACGACGTCGCCGGTCTTGTCGTTGAAGACGCCGGCTTTTACGCCCTTGCCCGCTCTGCCTTGGAGAGGATACTCTTCGATGACTGTACGCTTGCCGTAGCCGTTTGCTGTGACTGTCAAAATTTCGCTGCCCGGCGTGACGATCGCAAGTGCGACGAGAGTTGCGCCCTCGGGCAAATTCATCGCCTTGACGCCCATTGCCGTTCTGCCGACAGGTCTGACGTCTTTCTCGTGGAAGTGAATGCACATACCCTCGCTGGAAGCGATGAGGCACTCGTCGTTGCCCGACGTGATCATTGCGTCGATGAGTTCGTCGTCCTCGTTAAACTTGATTGCGATCTTGCCGTTGCGCTTAATTGAAGCAAACTCTTCAAGCGGAGTCTTCTTGATGAGACCTTTCTTTGTGGCGAGCATAAGGAAGAGTCCTTCCTTGTCTTCGGGAGCCCACATAAACGATTGGATCTTCTCTCCGGGTTCGAGTTGAAGGAGGTTGACCGCCGCCCTTCCTCTTGCCGTTCTTGCGGCTTCGGGGATCTCGTAGGCTTTAAGCGTGAAGACTTTGCCGAGGTTTGTGAAGAACATAATGCGCTCGTGCGTGTTGCAGGTGAATATCTTCTCGACGAAGTCTTCGTCCTTTGCCTTGTGCGCCGTGATACCCACTCCGCCTCTGTGTTGCGCCTTGTACTCTGCGACAGGCATACGCTTGATGTATCCGCCGTGAGTCATGGAGATGACGACGTCTTCCTTTTCGATGAGGTCTTCGATGTCAATATCGCCGTAGTCGTAAGTAAGTTCGGAGAGTCTCGGCGTCGCGTATTTCTCTTTGATTTCCGTGATTTCTTTAATGATAATCTTCTTGACTTCTTCATCGCTTGAAAGCACGAGGTTGAAATACGCGATTTGGTCTTCCAAGAAGTTGAGTTCTTCGTTGATCTTTTCAACTTCGAGACCCGTCAAGCGTTGGAGACGCATATCGAGGATTGCCGCCGCCTGCTTGTCGGAGAGCGCATAGCCGTCCATAAGTTTTTGCATAGCGTCTTGTCTGTCTCTCGATTTTTTCAAGAGTTCGACGATTGCGTCGATATTTTCAAGCGCGATATGCAAACCGAGCAAGATATGTTGTCTCTCTTGCGCTTTTTCAAGGTCGAACTGCGTTCTGCGAACGATAACGTCCTTTTGGTGCGCGATATAGTTTTCAAGCACTTCTTTGAGGTTGAGTATTCTCGGCACGCCGTTGACGAGCGCGAGAGTAATCATACTGAATGTCGTTTGAAGTGCGGTTTGCTTGTAGAGTTGGTTGAGAAGCACTTGCGCGTTGACGTCTTTTTTGAGTTCGATGACGATACGCATACCGTGTCTGTCCGTCTCTTCTCTAAGATCGCTGATGCCCTCGAGACGCTTGTCCTTGACTTGATCCGCGATATTCTCAATGAGTTTCGCCTTGTTGACTTGGTACGGGATCTCCGTGACGATGATACGGCTCTTGCCGTTTGCCATCTCTTCGATTTCCGCCTTTGCTCTCAGGATTGCCGCGCCCCTACCCGTTCTGTACGCTTGCTTGATGAGGTTTCTTCCAAGCACGAGCGCGCCGGTTGGGAAGTCAGGAGCAGGGATATATTCCATAAGTTCCTCAACGGTGAGGTCGGGATTTTCAAGAAGTGCGACGGAAGCGTCGATGACTTCACCGAGGTTGTGAGGCGGAATTGACGTCGCCATACCGACTGCGATACCATCCGAGCCGTTTACGAGAAGGTTCGGGAAACGTGAAGGAAGCACGACGGGTTGTTCGCGCGTGTCGTCGAAGTTCGGATAGAAGTCAACCGTCTTCTTGTCTATGTCTCTGATCATCTCGAGAGCGATCTTCGAGAGTCTTGCTTCCGTATAACGATATGCCGCCGCAGGGTCGCCGTCGACGGAGCCGAAATTGCCGTGTCCGTCGATGAGCGGGCAACGGATCGAGAAGTCTTGAGCAAGACGAACCATTGCGTCGTAGACGGAACTGTCGCCGTGCGGATGGTATTTGCCAAGCACTTCGCCGACGACCATAGCGCACTTACGATACGGCTTGTCGGGAGTGAGTCCGAGTTCGCTCATGGCGTAGAGGATTCTTCTGTGAACGGGCTTAAGACCGTCTCTGACGTCAGGAATCGCGCGCGACACGTTGACCGCCATCGCGTAAGAGATGAAGGATTTTTTGAGTTCGCCGTTGATTTCAACCGGCTTAACGATAGAATCTTCAAGATGTTGTACGTATTCGTTGTTTTTGTCGTCTCTTATGTTCGCCATAAAACCCCTCCTTATACGTCAAGTTCGGCGACGAGCGTCGCGTTTTGCTCGATGAACTCTCTGCGGAGTTCAGGTTGCTCGCCCATGAGGATCGAGAAGAGTCTGTCCGCTTCGATAGCGTCTTCCATCGTCACCTTGAGGAGCGTGCGGTGTTGCGGGTCCATAGTCGTCTCCCAAAGTTGTTCGGGGTTCATTTCGCCAAGACCTTTATAGCGTTGGAGTTCACCGCTCTTTCTGCCGTTTTCGTTGTAGTATTGTTCGAGTGCTTCGTCGTCGTAGAAGTAAATCTCTTGCTTGCCCTTTGCGATCTTGTAGAGAGGCGGAAGCGCGATAAACACGTGACCGTTCTCGATGAGCGGACGCATAAAGCGGAAGAAGAAGGTGAGCATCAAAATTCTGATGTGGCTTCCGTCGACGTCCGCGTCGGTCATACAAATGATACGGTGATAGCGGAGTTTCGACTCGTCATATTCCGCATTGATACCGCAACCGAACGCCGTAATCATCGCCTTGATTTCTTCGTTTTCAAGCACTTTATGGAGAGGCGCTTTTTCAACGTTCAAAATCTTGCCGCGAAGTGGCAAAATCGCTTGGAAGCGTCTGTCTCTGCCTTGCTTTGCGGATCCGCCTGCCGAGTCGCCCTCGACGAGATAGATTTCGCAATGGCTCGGGTCTTTGTCGGAGCAGTCCGCGAGTTTGCCGGGAAGAGTCGTCGATTCGAGAGCGCTCTTTCTTCTTGCAGTCTCTCTCGCCATACGCGCGGCTTCGCGTGCGCGTTGCGCCGTAATCGTCTTGAGGACGAGTTCTTTTGCTTCTCTCGGATGTTCTTCAAGATACGATCCAAAGCCCTCTGCGACTCCCTTTGCGACTGCCGAACGCATACTGCTGTTGCCGAGTTTCGTCTTGGTTTGACCTTCGAATTGAGGCTCCGCAAGTTTAACGGAAATGACCGCCGTAAGACCTTCTCTGACGTCTTCGCCGCTGAGTTTTTCCGTGCCTTTCAAGATGCCGGACTTCGTGCCGTAGTCGTTGATGATCTTCGTGAGCGCGGCTTTGAAACCGTCGAGGTGGGTGCCGCCTTCTTCCGTGTTGATGTTGTTTGCAAACGCAAGGATCGTCTCGGAATAACTGTCGTTGTATTGCATTGCGACTTCGATTTCGCTGTCGACGTACTTTTCGTCAAAGTAGATCGTCTCGGGGAAGATCGTCTCTTTCGTCGCGTTCATGCTGTCGACGAAGGACACGATACCGCCTTCATAGCAGAAAGTTTCTCTGCGCTCAGGCTCGATCCTTTCGTCGGCAATTTCGATGACGAGACCTTTGTTGAGGTATGCAAGCTCTCTCAAGCGGTTTTTCATCGTGTCGTAGTTGAATTCGAGAGTTTCAAAGATTTGGTCGTCGGGGTAGAACGTGATCGTCGTGCCCGTATCGCTCGCTTCTCCGACTTCACGAAGCGGATGCTCCGCGATGCCGCGGTTGAAACGGATTTGATATTTCTTTCCGCCTTGACGGACTTCGGCGACGAGCCATTCCGAAAGCGCGTTGACGCAGGACACGCCTACGCCGTGCAAACCGCCGGAAATCTTGTATCCGCCGCTGCCGAACTTACCGCCTGCGTGAAGTTTCGTAAGCACGACTTCAACAGCGGATTTTCCTTCTTTTTCAATGATACCGACGGGGATACCTCTTCCGTTGTCCGTGACGCGCACGGCGCCTTCTTTGAGTATCTCGACGGTGATATGCGTGCAGTAGCCCGCAAGCGCTTCGTCTATAGAGTTGTCAACGACTTCCGTCACCAAATGGTGCAAGCCTCTTACGTCGGTAGAGCCGATATACATACCCGGTCTTTTGCGAACAGGATCAAGACCTTCAAGGACTTGAATGTCGCCGGCGTTATAACTGTGTTTGACTTCGTCTGCCATTTTTCCTCCTAAATAAATATGTATTTCTAATTAAAACTATTATATTTTAATATAATAAGTATATAAATTATAACAATATATATATGTAATTGCAAGCAAATTTACACAAAAAAACACGATTCGTGGAAATTTCTTTTGATTTTTCCGAAAAAATTACGGATTTTTTCACATAAATACTTGTTGCAATATTGAAAATTTTATTTTACTATAAAAATATGATTGAATCCCTTCGCACCCCGGACAGCGTTGACGAGCTTAAAATCCTCTACAAAGAGAACTCCCTCGTCTATTATACCCCGCTCGAAGAACTCTTCAATGCGGTATCGCACGCGCTTGGCGCGATTTTTGCCGTGGTTATGCTCGGGGTTATGCTCGGAGTCGCCACGACGCCTCAATCAATCGCTACGGCTGTTCTGTCGTGTTTTTGCCTGGCGCTCGAGTTCTCCATATCCGCAGGCTATCACGGCACTCGCGATATAAAGCAAAAACGAATTTGGAGACGAGTGGACTACCCCGCCGTCAACTTGAACGTCCTCGCCTGCGGCGCAAGCCTTTGCCTGTTGTACGGACACGTCTACGGCTACGTGGCGTTCGGGTTGTCTTTCACGCTGTCTTTCATAATGCTGTTCGGATGCCTCTTTGCCTTCGACAAGTTTATGGGTTGGTGCGTAGGCTCGACGTTTTTAGTCGGCGGACTTTTGTTTGCGGCGTTCTTCGTGTCCTACTTCACGGGAGACGGCATACGCAATCAACACCTCGTGGGCGGACTGTATCTTGCAGGACTTTTGACGTCTCTGCTCGGCGCAATCGTTTTCAAAATCAAAAAACGCTATACACACTCCGTCTTCCACGTCCTCGTGCTTGTCGGACCGATGCTCTGTATGCTGGCAAATTATTTTCAGTTGCGCTGAAAATAAATGATGTTTGCCTTGCGGCAAATGATGTGCCTTCGGCATGATGTATGCTTCGCAAATGATGTATGCTTCGCAAATGATGTGTGCTTCGCACGTTAAGGCAAACATTACATCATTGACGGCGTCGCCGACCACATCATTTTGAACGCAGTGAAATACATCATTGCAAACTTTGTTTGCTACATCATGTTGAGCAGCGCGAAACACAAAAAGGAGTATCTTATGAAGGAAAACAAACTCGCAGATTTGACAATGGACTTTGCCGCCGATATTCTTGCGCTCGTGAGCGCACTGAAAGATCAACGCGAAACTATCATTTCTAATCAAATCGGTCGCTCTGGCACCTCAATCGGAGCAAACGTTCACGAAGCGAATTATGCGCAAGGTCGAAAAGACTTTATTTCAAAACTTGAAATTGCACTCAAAGAAGCAAACGAAACGGGCTATTGGATTGAACTTCTGCACAAGACGAACTATATTGATGATCAAACATACAAGTCGTTGCAAGAAAAGTGTGCGAAAATACGCGTATTATTGATTGCGTCTTGCACAACGGCAAAACAACCGAAATCAAAGAATTAACATAAAGTTTTGGAGATATAACACATGAAAACCGCTATAGTTTACTATTCTCAATCCGGCAACTGCGACTACGTCGCCAATGAACTCGCAAAACTACTTGACGCAGACCTCGTGCGCATTGAACCTTCAAAGGCGTACCCCGACAAGGGTTTCAAAAAATTCTTTTGGGGCGGCAAAAGCGCGGTTATGGGCGAAACGCCTACGCTCGTTCCGTACGAGTTCGACGCAAGCGCATACGACGTCATAATAATCGGCTACCCGGTTTGGGCAGGCACGTTTGCGCCGCCGATCCGCACCTTCGTAGAGTCAAATCGCTCGGCTCTTGCAGGCAAAAAAGTGTGCGCGTTCGCTTCGTCAAGTGGCGGCAGCGCGGACAAGTCTTTCAAAAAACTCGCCTCGGCTTTAAAGGTTGAGGAGATCTCTCCGACCCTTTCCGTCGTCGATCCCATGACAAAACCGTCTGAGGACAAAAACGCACAAATCGAGGCTTTTTGTGAACAAATTAAGGAGTTAAACCTTTGATTGCGCTAAAAGCAGAGGATTTAGTGTGGAGTTGCGGGATATTAAATCCCATTCTTCCATAACTTAGCGTCAGCGAAGACGCACTAAAAGGAGTGAGGATTCGTTCGCCACAGTTCCTAATTTCTCATTCCTCATTCCTAATTGAAAACTATGACAATCTTTCAACAAATTTTTTCAAGAAAACGCCCTATATTTTCCGCCCTCGTACCTTTCGGATTTGAAAAGACGGACGACGGTTTTATATTCAAACGAGACTTTATGGACGAGGACTTCGTCCTTCAATTTGCCATATCAAAAGACGGCTCGAACAAAGCGACGGTCATTGACAAAATGAACGACGAGGAATACACCCAAATAAACGCCGAGGGCATAATCGGTGGATACGTCGGCGACGTGCGCCTTGCATACGAAGAGATTTTGCAACATATTGCGGACGAGTGCTTTGAAGACGTCTTGTTTGCGTCAAACCAAGCCAATCGCATAACTCAAGCGATCGGCGAAGTTTACGGCGTATCGCCGGACTTCCCTTGGGATGACGAAAAGTATAAACAGTCGGGCGTATTTCGCCACGCGGACACTCGCAAATGGTTTGGACTCATAATGGGCATAAAACGCCGTCTCGTCGATGAATCGGCAAAGGACGGCGAGTTTGTCGACGTCCTCAACTTGAAGAAGTCTAAAGACCTTTCAGAGCCGTATCCCGCGGGCGTAATCCCCGCCTACCACATGAACAAAAAGCTTTGGATCTCCGTCCTGCTTGACGACACCCTTTCCGACTCCGCAGTCATTTCCCTCGTGCAATCCTCTTTTGACGCCACCCAAAAATAGTTTTTGCCCGTCCCCTATCGTACCGTTTTGAGTACATCCTTTTTTGTATGATTAAAAAGGAGGACGGCATTATGAAACGCAAGGATCAATTTTTCAACGAAAAACATTATTTATATCGCTTTGACAGAAAACTCCGCTATGTTGCGTACGAAATCAAATATTATACGCGCAAAAATCCGCGCTCAAAGGCAAACCACGACGATGTCGTTGCCGTTATAAATGATTTTATCGCCACTTTTCAACCGATTGAGTTCGGCTTTTTTAGGCTGGGATTTGACCGGCATAACCGCTTTGCAGTATTGCCGCCCATACAACCAACTGCTACATTAGACAATTTGTACCTTGCTGACTTTGGTTTTGAATTGTTCGGCCCAGAAACGCCTTACGACGTCATATCGTATGAAAAAGAAAGGCGTCGCCTTGCCGACAAAAGACGGTGGAGCGACGAGGAGTGGAACTACGTTTCGCTTTGGGATTTTGTCACCGCATATCAACTAAAATCCAAAATTTGCTCGATTTTGGGAGTCTCCCCTCCCTCGCCAAAGTTCGAACACGCTCTTGTCGGCATGTCAAAAATCGATGCTGACGGCTACATCGTCGCCATACTGCCGTATCTTCCGCAAGAAAAATAGAGACTTGACAACCGCTTCACTACGCGCTACGCTAAAATTGTCAAAAAATATTCGTTTTTCGGATGAAAAATCGCTCGTCAAACGATTATATAATGCACGCATCTGCGCAAAACCACAAACAAGGAGAAATTATGGAACGAACCGCAAAAGAGCAAAACGAAAAGATTTTAAAAGTATATGAAGAATACTTGAAAAGTTTAAAAACGAATGCGCCAGAACTCTTGGACAAAAACAACTTTTCAGCCATATTTTGCACGGGAGTACCAACTGCTGAACTCGGATTTCCTATCGATTGGGACAAGGCGACAAACCGAATTTTGATCATTGGTCAAGAGGCGTGGTGGGGCAAAAGCGAAGGCGAAGTGTTTTCAAGTTTCAAAAACGTTCAGGAGTGGGTCTTAAAATTCGAACGCTGCCAATTATACGAAACAAACTGGCCGTACTCAATGTATATAAACAACAACCAATATAAGCAATACGACAAAAACACGCGGTGTTTTTGGGCAAAATTCCGAAAAGTAGCCTCTTGTTGCGACAGAACCGATACGGCATTTTGCTATGCAAATATAGACGCGATTTGCGATTGCCACACAGGAGCGGATAAAGGCAAAATGAACAAATACCGCAAGCAATTGCACGCAAACGAGATTTACAAAATAATGCGCGAAGTAATAGAAATTATCGACCCAACGATTGTAATATTCTTTGGATGGCACGATCTTTCTTTGCACCACGAAATCCCCGAGCTCATCGATGGCAACCCAAAGCTATATCCAAACGGCAAATGGAATACACAAAATTTCCAACAGATGAATAGGGTATATGAACAGACAATCGACAAAAGGAAGTATTTTATGACGTATCATCCAAGATGCTGGGGCAAATGCACCGACCAAATTTTAGAAAAAATACGAAAATCATTGCGTCAACCAAATTAGTCATAAGCATAAGATAAAAAATGCCGAGTTGTTTGCTCGGCTTTTTAATCTTCAATTACGACGCAATTGACTTTGTGTGACAGGGCGGCGCAGGCATCAATCGCAAGGATTCCGTCGGCTTCAAACGGCTCAAAATCGGCGTCTTCGCCGAACTCGCTACCCTTGTGTTCGATATTTGCGTGCCCATACGAACAATGAAAATGTCCGCAAACAATCGTTTTGCCTATCTCGCGCACGCCCTGCAAGTAGGCGTCCATACCGTTTATCCAGCGAGCCTCCCGCCATTCTTCCCTTCCCGCATTGCGCCAATCATCAATTTTGGCGTTCAAATACTTTGCGGGCGCAATTTGCGTGCGAACGCAAGGGATCCAACCGTGCACGAAAACATAATGCTCCGTCTCAAAATAATCTATCGTTTTGGGGATTATTTGAGTGACGAAAGCGGACGATTGCGCAATTTTCAGTATTTTTTCGCTGTTTTCAGGCGTGACGGACGACTCGCCCGACAGTTGCAAAACCGTATCAACCGTGCCGTTGTGCAAATGACGACGCTGTTCAAAACTGCGTATGCACCAATCGTCAAGCAGAGCAAGCATAAGATCCTCGTGATTTCCGCGGATGAGAATGACCTCGTCTTTTGAAAGCAAATCAAGTATAAAGTCTTGCATTTTGACCGCCTCTCCGCCTCTATCCAGCAAATCTCCGCAAATTATCAACTTGTGAGGTAAAACGTCGTCAAAATAGCCCTTTTTTGCAAGAGCATCGACAAGTTCAGAATAAAATCCGTGCGGATCGGCGACAACGTAGTATCTCATAAACACCTCACTCAATCAATATACCACCAAGAACAGTCATTGTCAAAAAGGAATATGCGATTCACACTTTATTTTCAAAACAATATGTTTACTTGTAAACGGTTTTACAATAAATTTTTCTATAAAAGGCGTGTTTGGTCTAAAAAACCACGCAAACCGCTGTGGACAAGTGGAAATTTTGTTTTACGTGAAACGGACGGCAATTTGTACGAAAAACGAGCAAACTCACCCACGCAAACACGCGGCTGCGCATCCATCCATCCATCCATCCATCCATACATCCATCCATCCATCCAT
>Ga0256405_10002102_pt1 | contig 48543 bp, 42 predicted proteins | sample RumenRJG_02DNA_FD_189096 | JGI IMG/M metagenome (GOLD analysis project Ga0256405, IMG submission 189096) | Bovine rumen microbial communities from Lethbridge, Alberta, Canada - RJG_02 | ecosystem: Host-associated > Mammals > Digestive system > Stomach > Rumen | place: Canada: Alberta...
TCAAGGGCGGAGCCATCAAGGCATGCAACCAGTGGTTCAACAAAAGGATGGCTTTCCTGAAGTCTGAACAGATGAAGGGTCATGACCCGAAAACGTACCATCCTCCCGTGACCAGGCAGATGATGCGGATCTCCAGGAAGCGTGACGCATTCCTGCGGGATACATTCTACAAGTATGCCCACTATATCTGCCGGACGATGGAGGAGAGGAACCTTTCCTACCTCATCATCGGCTACAACAAAGGCCAGAAGCAGGGGATAGACCTGAAGAAAAAGACCAACCAGTCTTTCGTGCAGGTCCCCTTCGCGAGGTTCCGCCGGATCCTGCAGACAGTCTGTGTGCGGTACGGGATCCGGGTCATCCTTCAGGAAGAGAGCTATACCTCCAAAGCCTGCTTCGGGAACAGGGACTATATCCCGACATATGGAACAGGGGACGCGGAAAACATATCCTTCACCGGAAAGAGGGTAAAGAGGGGACTGTACCGCCAGGACGACGGGAAGGTCATGAACGCTGATATCAACGGAGCAGCCAATACCGGAAGAAAGTATGATAAACGGATCTTCCCGGAAGGAATGGACTGCGGGTATCTGTATGGCACAGTGAAAGCCATGACCTATAAAGATATCCTGCGTGCCAGCCAAAACAGAAACAAAAGTAATCCCGGTCAAACGGGACAGCGGGCATGTGTCTGCCCTGTGACCGCGTAAGCGGCACGAAGCCCCCGCCTCTAAGCGATTATGCGTAGGCGGTGGGTAGTTCACAACGAATTACAGCAGGTCCGCCGCAGGCGGCACAGTAGGGGAGTACGCATGAAATACCAGATCAACCAGAACAACTATCATACATTCTCCATTTATGAGATCAACAAGCTTCCTGCCAGAAGCTATTTCATCCCTTATCCGGATAGAGCAAAGGCAGACAGCGTGGCGCCCAAGGAGAAGCGCTACGCTTCAGAAAAGGTCGTATGCCTGAACGGAGAGTGGGACTTCAAATTCTATAAAAGACCGGCAGAAGTGCCCATGATGCTGGACACAGAAAAGGTGAACTTCGACAAGATCGATGTGCCGGCCTGCTGGCAGTTCCGCGGCTATGACAAGCCCTTCTATATCAACATCCGCTACCAGTTTCCTTTCAAGCCGCCGGTGATCCCGACGATTGAGAAGGTCGGCAGAGTGTTCTCCTGGATCGGCGTCGACCAGAAGATCTCCCTGCGCTACAAGGATCCGGGTGAGGAGTACAATTTCGTCGGCATCTACCGCAGAGACCTCGAGATCGAGGACCCGGAAAAGAATTACGTCATTTCCTTCCTGGGCGTGGCCAGCTGCATGGATCTGTATGTAAACGGCGAATTTGTCGGCTACTCCGAAGGTGCCCACAATACGGCGGAATTCGATCTGACCGGCAAGCTCACAGAGGGCACCAACGAGATGGTGGTCGTTGTACATCGCTGGTGCAACGGCACCTACCTCGAGGATCAGGATATGTTCCGCAACAACGGTATTTTCCGCGACGTGCTGCTGCGGATCAGCGAGCCGACCGACATCTGCGAGATCGATGCGCAGACTTCCAAGATCGGCGGCAAGTATGCCCTCGCGCTTTGTGCCAAAACACTGACCCCCACCAAGGTCACCTTCACGCTGGAGGGACACGGCCTTCACCTTACAGAGACAGCGGACGTGACGGACGGTTTTGCCAAAGTGGCCTTCGAGGACCTCGACGTGACCGAGTGGAACGCAGAAGATCCCACGCTCTACAATATCTACTATGAGACCGAGAGCTGCTGCGTCAAGGAGAAGATCGGCTTTAAGACGGTGGAGATCATCGGCGACCGCTTCCTTGTTAACGGCAGAATGATCAAGTTCCACGGCGTAAACCATCACGATACCAGCTGTACCAATGGCTATACCATGACGCCCGATGAGATCGAGCGCGACGTCAGGATCTGCAAAGAATTCAATATCGATATGATCCGCACTTCCCACTATCCTCCGGATCCGCTCCTTCTGGAGCTGGCCGATGAAATGGGACTCTACATCGTGGATGAGAATGACCTGGAGACCCACGGCACATTCGCGCACCAGATCAGCGGCACCTACAATACGATCAGCAATGACCCCAAATGGGAATCCCACTATATGGACCGCATCACGCGTCTCTATCAGAGGGACAAGATCCACGGCAATACATCTATTGTGATGTGGAGCCTTGGCAATGAGGCAGGCGGCTATCACAATACGGACGCTATGTACAACTACTTAAAGCTTCAGTCCGATCTGCCTGTTCACTACGAGAGCGCTATTCACTGCAAGCGTATTGCCTACGATGTGGGCAGTGAGATGTATCCCTCTGTGCAGATGGTGCACGATGTCGGCGAACACTGCCGCAAGCAGAAGGAACTCAACGACAGACCTTATTTCATGTGCGAGTATGCGCACGCCATGGGCGTAGGACCCGGCAACACGGAGGCCTATTGGGAGGAGATCTACAAATACAACAACCTGATCGGCGGATGCGTATGGGAGATGGTCGATCACGCGGTCCTTCATGAGGACGGAAGCTATACCTACGGCGGCGACCACGGCGAGTGGGCCCATGACGGAAACTTCTGTGTAGACGGTCTGTTTTATCCCGACCGCACGCCTTCCGCCGGCGCCAAGATCATTCGCTTTATCTACAGACCGATCCGGGTGCGCCATATTTCCGGCAGCAGTTTTGAACTCTTTAATACGACCGCGTTCTCTTCCGGAGACCGCTACCAGCTGACCTTTACCTGGAATGATGGCACGATCAACGTGATCGACGCGGACGCCGCGCCTTTGGAGAAGACCATTGTCGCAGTGCCTGAGCCCGCAGCTGTGGACGGAAATCTGTCCGTGATCGTAACGGCACTGGACAAGAAGACAGGCAGAATTGTCTCTGAGGAGCAGATTGTGATCCGACAGAATGTGCCGTCCGCAGAGGGCGACATGCCCCTGCCGGAGACCTGCAGCTTTAGCAACGGACACTTTGCTCTTACTCTTCCCGACGGACAGATCATGAGGAGCAATTCCGAGTACACGCTGCTTTACAGAGCACCTACAGACAACGACACGGACCTGCAGTTCCACAATATGATGGAGCCTTTCATGGACCAGGTCGAGACAGTGATCTCCAGCAGTCCCATCCTGAACGGATACCGCGTCGAGACCGAGCTGACCAACAAAAAGGGCCGCTATACTGTGATCGACAGCTACGAGGGCACGGAAGAGGGCATTCTTGTGACCAGCACGCTCCACTGCGTAAAGGGCGACAAGATTATCCCCCGTTTTGGCAAAACATTCCGCCTCGAGGACGTTTTTGACCTCGTTGAATACACCGGCAGAACCGGTGAAAGCTACTGCGATATGAAGGACCAGTTCCCGATCCGCACAGTGAAATGCGCGGTGAAGGACATGACAGAGCCCAATATCCGCCCGCAGGAGAGCGGCAACCGCTGCGACTGCACGATGGCAAGTGTGAGCGACGGCAAAGTCAAGGTCACCTTTAAGGCGGTGGACAAGCCGTTCGAACTCGGCATCAAGCCGTATTCCGACTGGGCGCTCTGCAGGATGAAGCACCGCGAGGATGAGAAGCGCACCGGTACTTATGTGACCATCCAGGCCTTCCAGCAGGGTATCGGCACAGGCGCGTGCGGACCGGGCGTCATGCCGGAGTACCAGTACAGCGCCAAGAACGACTACACGCTTCGATTCCTGATCTGCGTCGAATAAGCATCGAATTAGCATCGAATAAGAAGACTGGTTTACTTGACAACGCCTGCAAAAATGCCTAAAATAGCGGTTGTTACGGTTTATAAGGGAAGCTGTGACAGGCGGACGCTGAACATGTGTCAGTAGCGTGCAGTGCAGTGCTCTTACAGAGAACCCGTCCACAGGCTGGAAGACGGGAGAGCGGTGGCAATGTGAATTTCAGCATGGGAGTCCCCTGTGAAAAACGTGGAATGTATGCCTTCAGCAAACGGTGTGAAGAGGTGCTTCCAGCGTGATAAGCGGGTGCCGCTGCGGCAGCAAAAAGCAGTCATCAATGAGAGCAGGCGATGGATACGCCTGAACGTGGGTGGTACCGCGGGAATACGTCTTTTCTCGTCCCATATCCGATTCCGAAAGGGAGACGGATATGGGACGTTTTTTCGTGAAGGCATAAGGCGCCTCACGCAATGAAATCCGAACAATAAAACATGTTATTAAAAGGAGATGTCATGAACAGGTTTGAAGAGATCCGGGCCAAGTTCCTGGAAGAAGCCAAAGACCGCACAGACTCCCGCAGCATCTATGAGCTTCGCAAGAAGTATCTGGATCGCAAGGTGGGCGAAGTCAATGCGCTGATGAAAGAGATGCGCAGCATTCCCAAGGAAGAGAAGGCCGATTTTGGTAAGAACGTAAACCTTCTCAAGGACTGGGTGCTGGACAACCTCAGCAAGATGGAAGAGAAGGCCAGGGAAGCGGAGCTGCAGCACCGCTATGAGAAAGAGAAGATCGATGTCACGATCCCTGCCAAAATACAGCCTCGCGGCAACCTTCATCCCATCACACAGATGAAGAACCAGATGGTCAATATTTTTGCCGGAATGGGCTTTGAGATCTATGAGGGCACAGAGATCGAGAACGATTACTACAACTTCACCGCTCTGAACACTCCCATGGACCATCCCGCAAGAGACATGCAGGATACCTTCTACCTGTCTCCTGAATATCTGCTCAGAACGCAGACATCCGCAGGCCAGATCCACGTCATGGAAGCCAAGAAGCCTCCGATCAAGATCCTGTCCCCTGGTAAAGTATTCCGTTCTGACGATGATGCGACGCATTCTCCTATGTTCAGCCAGATGGAAGGTCTTGTCGTCGACAAGGGCATCACACTCTGCGACCTGCAGGGCATGCTGGACGAGTTCGTGCAGCAGGTTTACGGAGAGGGCACCCGCACAAGACTTCGCCCCTCCTTCTTCCCCTTCACAGAGCCCAGCGTAGAAGTTGACTGCAGCTGCTTCGCATGCGGCGGCAAGGGATGCAAGCTTTGCAAGGGCACCGGCTGGATCGAGATCCTCGGCGCAGGCGTTGTCAACAACAAGGTTCTGGAGAACTGCGGCATTGACCCCAACGAGTACAGCGGATTTGCATTCGGTATCGGTATCGAGCGCGCCGCCATGCTCAAGTACGGCATCAACAACATCAAGCTCCTGTTCGAGTCCGACCTTCGCGTCCTCGAGCAGATCAACGATGCCTGACGCAGGGGAAAGGAGGAAATAGAGTATGATCGCACCACTTAGTTGGTTAAAAGAATATGTAGATATCGACTGCACCCCTCAGGAGCTGCAGGAAAAGCTCTTCTCCTGCGGCTTTGAAGTAGAGGAGCTCAATGAAGTCGGCAAGGACATTTCCAAGGTCGTGGTAGGTCTGGTAGAAACTTGCGAAGCCATTCCGGATACCCACCTTCACGTCTGCACGGTCAACTGCGGTGAGCACGGCACATTCCAGATCTGCTGCGGCGCCGATAACGTCGAGGCAGGCAAGAAGTTCCCTACAGCGCTGGTTGGCGCAACTGTTTACGGCACAAACCGTGAGCGCACCGCCATCGAGGGCGTTATGACCATCAAAAAGGGTAAGCTCCGCGGCTATGAGTCCCACGGCATGCTCTGCTCAGGCATGGAGCTGGGCGTCAGCGAGGATATGTACCCCGGCGCAGGCTACAACGGACTGCTCGTTCTTCCCGATGACGCGGAAGTCGGCGCAGACGTTAAGCCCATCATCGGCCTGGATGACTGGCTCTTCGACATCGCGATCACCGCGAACCGTCCCGACTGCCAGAGTATCTTTGGCATCGCCCGTGAGGTCGCTGCCGTTCTGGAGAAGCCCCTCAGAACACCCGCACTCGACTACACCGAGACCGATGTCAAGCTTGACAATTTCAATATCACGGTAGACGCACCCGAGCTGTGCCCTCGCTACATCGGCCACTACGTCTACGATGTCAAAATAGGACCTTCCCCCGCATGGATGCGCCGCCGCCTCGCGCTGGTTGGCATGAACGCCATCTCCAATATGGTTGATATTACCAACTATATTTTGACAGAGCTGGGTCAGCCCATGCATGCTTTTGACTACGCTTATCTGCGTGGAAATGGCATCAACGTGCGCACGGCCAAGGATGGCGAGAAGATCGTCACGCTGGACGAGCAGGAGCAGACACTGACAAGCTCCAACCTTGTCATCTGTGACGGCGAGCGCCCGATCGCGCTGGCAGGTGTTATGGGTGGTCTCAACTCCGAGATCCTCGACACGACCGAAGCAGTTATGTTCGAGTCCGCGAAGTTCGCCCGCGACAACATCCGCCGCACCGCTAGAAGCGTCGGCAAGCGCACCGATGCGAGCGCCCGCTATGAGAAGGGCGTCGATGAGTACGCTACCGTGATGGCTATGAAGCGCGCGCTGCACTTGGTGGAAGAGCTGGGCTGCGGCAAGGTTTCCTCCACACACTTTGACGTCAACACCGGCAACAGCGTGGAGCCTCGCGAGATGTCTGTCGAGATCGACCGCATCAGCGGCGTGCTCGGCATCACCGTTCCGGATGAGGACATTGTCCGCATCATGAACAACCTGGATATGAAGCCGGAAATCTCTGAGAAAGACGGCAAGCGCATGCTGACCCTGCAGGTTCCCGCATACCGCGATGATATGGAGGGCTATCAGGATGTGGCTGAGGAAGTCATCCGCATGTACGGCTATGACAACCTGGTTCCCTCATTCCTTAAGAGCGCAGAAGTCACGACTGGCGGCTGGAATCCTGTGCAGCGCCGTGAGATGCGCGTGAAGGAAGCTCTGTGCGGCATCGGCGCGTACGAGTGCATGCACTATTCCTTCTTCTCACCTTCCGACCTGGATCTGCTGCGTTATCCCGAGGACGCACAGGAGCGCAAGGCCATCCGCATCATGAATCCGATCAGCGAAGAGCTGTCCCTGATGCGCACAACTCTGACCGCTTCCATGATCCACGCAGTGGTCCGCAACCAGAAGAACGGCCGTCTCGACGGAAGACTCTTCGAGATCGCCAAAGTATTCGTTCCCAAGGCACTGCCTCTGACCGAGTATCCCGATGAGAGAGATCACCTGGTCGTCGCATTCTGGGGCAAGGATGAAGACTTCTTCAGCGTAAAGGGCGCCGCAGAGACCGTCGCCAATACACTGCATGTAAACTTCAGCTATGAAGCTTCCACACGCAGCTTCACACATCCCTACCAGACCGCTAACGTGATCTGCGAGGGACAGACCGTCGGCTACATTGGCAAGCTTGCCTATGATATCGCGGAGAGCGAGAGCATGCGCACAGACCTGTACCTGATGGAACTGGATCTGGCGGCACTGTATCCTCTGTGCGGTAATACACCCGCATTCGAGCCCCTGCCCAAGTTCCTGGATGTCTCCCGTGACCTGGCTCTGGTCATGGACAAGAACATCACATGCGCACAGGTCGAGGAGCAGATCCGCGCAGCGTGCAAGTATGTGACAGACATCAAGCTGTTCGACATCTACGAGGGCATGCCGATCCCGCCCACCATGAAGAGTATGGCCTTCACCATCACCTTCAGACAGGGCGAAGAGGAGTTCTCCGCAGAGGATCTCGACAGATTCGTCGCCAAGATCCTCAAGAAGCTGGATACAGTGCTTGGTATTACACTGAGAACGTGATTTGTGACGGGGCTTGCTCATGCAGCACGCAGAAGCTGATTTGTAAATGATAAAGGCGGCCGCCTCAGGGATTGTCTGCTACTTGACTGTAGCGGGACATCCCTGGGCGGCCGCCTTTTTTGCGGTTTAGTACCACAAATTCTCAGAATCTCTTCTTCATCCACTCCGTAATATCGTCAAACACTTGCTTCCGTCCGGCCTCCACTTCCTGCAGAAGACTGTGGCGAAGTCCCGGATAGACGATGGACGTGACATCTTTGCATCCAACCTTTTTAAGGAGCGCCGCCTGTATGTCGCCATACTTGCCGTTGGCAGCGGTCACATCCTCAGAGCCTGTCATGAAAAGGATGGGCGTATCGATGAGCGCAGGTTGTGTGTTCTCCAGCGTCTCACGCACAGCATAGTCTGCCTGCAGAATGATAAAATCGTGGAAAAAGCGGTTGCTGTAGGCAGGGCTGGTATAAGGGAGCGACGCAATCCAATCCCATTTCTTTTGGTCTGTCGTGATGAAGGAGAAAGAACTCTTCTCGTCAGCAAACGGCGCATTCAAGGGAATGAATACTTCGCGGTAGATCATCAGATTTTCTGCATCAGGTCCATCCCTGCGAATGCATGCGTCAACCTCGTCAAGAAGCTTGTCCCTGCGCTCTTTAGGAAAGTTGGAATGGGAGGGACCGGTGTACATGACGCCGTCCCACGTTGCCATCTTTTCGTAGATTGCCATTTGTGAGACTGTCGTGCCGAGACTGTGGCCAAACAGGATCACAGGAAGCCCTGGATGTGTCGATCGAATCATCTCACAGAGCTGGGCGCCATCCAGCGCATAATTACGGAAAAGGTTTCCGGCGCCATATTCGGAAGTGGACCTTCCGTGTCCGCGGAACTCATGCAAAGCGACCGTATAGCCGGCCTTGTTCATGACAGACGCAAACTCCTCATAGTAGTCCGCCATCTCCGCGAGACCAGTCATAACCTGGATACAAGCGCGAGGGGCTTCCGCTTCCCATATGGTGTACCAGATTTTCTGATTGTCATAGGATACAAATTCCATAGCGATTCCTCCTGTTGCAGTGCGTTATGGACTGCAAACCATATTATGGACCAGAAAGCGAAGATTGTGCAAGAGAAAGAAAAGTGTTTCAGCGGGAAGAATAATTCTTTATAATGATAGAAGTCAAAAAACTGTCAAACACGACACATACAAACGAGGATATTCAATGGGACAAAATAAAGTGACAACCGTATACCTGGTCAGACACGGCACAACTGCATGGAATCAGGCGCTGCGCTATCAGGGGAGAGCAGATAATCCGCTAGACGAGATCGGAGAGCGGCAAGGCGCATGCCTTGAGAACTATTTTAGGGACATTTATATCGATCTGGGCGTCACGAGCCCGCTGCAGCGTGCGCGCAAGACACTGCTGTATTGCCTGGCTTCCCAGGACCACGAAGTGCCCGTCCTGATCGAGCCCGATGTGACAGAGATCGATTTTGGCGTGATCGACGGCTGGACCAAAGAGGAGATCGAGGCGGGATACCCTGAATTCTACCGGATGTATATTCTGAACGAGGACAGGGGCCACGCGCAAGTACCCGGCGGCGAGACCATGATCCAGGTTTACGAACGAGTGAGCAAAGCCATCCTCCGAATTGCTGCAGAGCACCCGGGTCAAAACATCGTCATCGCCTCCCATGGAACCGCAATCCAGGCCTTCCTCAACTTCGCATCCGGAATCCCCGCCGACCAGGCAAAGCGTTTCCTGCTCTACAATGTCTGTGTCAGCTGCGTGGAGATCGACGAGAATGGTAAAACGACAGTGAAGTACATCGGCGACAAGCACCACGTGCCGGAGGAGCTGCAGTTCTCCTACGGGTCGGTGCCCAAGAGCTGAAATTAGGATTAAGACTCCACAGGAATTATGAAACAAGACAAGGCCTCCGGACCGTAATGGTTCGGAGGCTTTTGTAATTGTCTTTGCTGTGCGGTTTCGCGCACTGCTCTTTGCAGAAGGGTTTTTTACTTACCACTCCTCATCCTCGGGCTCTTCTACAGGCGTTGCCTCTGCTTCGGTAGCAGTGGTAGAGGAATCCTCCGGTGCTTCTTTGATGGTGTGGTGGTCATCGGGATAGTAGTCGATTCCGTTGATCGAGAAATCGTCTGTGTCGTCGCGGATGATGAAGACCATTGTGCGGCCCTGGTTGACCGTGACTTCCTCGCCGTTGTCATCGTAGTAAACGGTGGGCTCATAGTCGTCCTTCTTCTCCCAGGTGACGTGGATCATCTTGCCGTTTGTGATGTAGAAACCATCGTCGATGCCTTCTCTGGGCTCCTCAATGCGGAACCAGAGGTATGCGCTGTCCTCAGTGACGTGTGTCCATGCGCAGCGCTGGATGAAGATATTGGTGAAGGCCATCTGCTCGCCGGTTGCACCGTCGCACTGATCGTTGCCGTACAGTGTTTTGTAATAGAGATGGTCATCTTCGTCATAATAAAGCGCGGAGCGTGTGACAGGGTAGGAGCCGGCCATATCGATGTCGTGCGCGTCTACAGCATCGGGATACTGCTCGAGAGTGTTGATTTCGCCGTCCTTGGCAAAGGTGAAGTGCTTCTCGTGATAGTAGCCTTCACGATGCTCTCTCTCAAATCCCGCCTCATCGATCGCGTCGTTGACGTTCTCAGAATCGGTATATGCGGTGTGCTCGATCGCGATGCCGTCGCGGGGAATGCGATAATATGCGCCGTAATCGGAACCCATGACGCCGCCGACGCCGTTAATATTGTCGACATCTTCGCGTGTGAGGATTTCGCCGGTGTAGTCAACGGGACCGCCGAAGTGAAGGATGATGGGATCCCACTCAAGTGCCTCGTAGACAAAATAGGAGCGGATACTGCGGATATTGCCGATCCTGTCAAGTCCCTGCCAGTCCTGCATGATACCCATCTGACGGCTCATGTCACCTTCTTCCATGATCTCATAGAAGACGTCGACTCTGTCCAGACCGTACTGAGGCTGTGCCTGCTGGTTGATCGGGTACATAACAGCAAGAGGACGCTGTTTGAGAAGCTCCTCATCCATGACTTTGCCGGTGAGAGGGCTGCGCGGAGGCTCCGGTTCGGGCTCGGGCTCCGGTTCCGGCATCGGGGCCGGTTTGGAGATTGCTTCCGCAGCAGTTTCAATTACGGTAGTGTCTGTTGCAGCAGCCTGTGTAGTGGCTGAGATGGTTTCGCTTGTTGCTTGCTGTGTCTGTGCGCCGGAAGAGGAACCGCCACAAGCTGTAATTGCTGTGGAGAGTACCAGTGCGGCTGTCAGAACACAAAGACTTCTTGTACGCATAAGAGTCCTCCTGATCCTGTTCTTTCCGTATTTTGGTAACTAGTGAAATAGTATAATGACATTTTAGTCCATAATGCAAAATATTGCAATAGTTGCGTAATAAGTCTGTAATAAACAGAAGGCGACTGAACATCTGCGTCTTTCACCTTACGTAGATGAGATTATGCATAAATGGAGCAATGCCGCACATTTGATAGCCCCTTCCATGGTATAATAATAGCTGATATATCATTGCTATTTTGACGGCGGAACGTGCGCTGTATGCGCCTTTATAAGCTGTCAGACCAAGGATGAAATGCAAAGGAAAGGAGGACTGTCAAATGTCATATGAGAAGCTCTTCAGACCCGGAAAGATCGGGAATCTGGAGATCAAGAACCGCATTGTCATGCCCGCCATGGGATGTTCGCTGGCGGAGTCCACAGGCGAAGCCGGCGCCCGCATGATCAAGTATTATGCAGACCGCGCGAGGGGTGGAGCAGGCCTGATCATCACGGAGATCACACGTGTCGACGACGAGACCGGCGTCGGAACGCCCAACCAGCTGAGCGTGACCAATACCCACATGATCGCGCAGCTGTCCCGCCTTGTGGAGGCGGTACACGCCTATGACACGAAGCTGTTTGTACAGCTGCACCATCCGGGCAACCAGACGCCCAGCCGCCTGATCGGCGGAAAGCAGCCGGTTTCGGCATCGGATGTTACTTGCAAAGTAATCGGCGAGCAGCCCCGCGCACTGACGACAGAAGAAGTCGAGGCGATGGTCAAGAAATTCGTCACCGGCGCAGTCATTGCCCAGAAAGCCGGCGTCGACGGCGTTGAGATCCATGCGGCGCACGGATATCTGGTCAGCCAGTTCCTTTCTCCTCATACCAATAAGCGCACGGACAAGTACGGCGGCAGCTTCGAGGGAAGGATGCGCTTTGTCACAGAGATCATTATGGGTATCAAGGCCTACTGCGGCCCCAAGTTCCCGATCAGCGTCCGCATGAACGGCAGCGACTATCTGCCTGATGGCATTACAGAAGAAGACGGCATTGCACAGGCTAAGTATCTGGAGGCTCTGGGCATCAGCTGCATCAACGTAAGCTGCGGCACCTATGACTCCGGCGCGACCATTATTGAGCCCAACTATTTCCAGGAGGGCTGGAAGATCAATCTGGCCTCCAACATCCGCAAAGCGGTCAAGATTCCGGTCATCGCAGTCTGCAACGTCAAGCACCCCGCGTTTGCAGAACTCATGCTCGAAGAAGGCGACGTGGACTTTGTCGGAATTGCGCGCGGACACCTGGCGGATCCCAACTGGGGACGCAAGGCGAGAGCGGGCCAGGATGTCATGATCCGCAAGTGCATCGGCTGCATGGAGTGCTTCCGCATTCTCAACGATGGACTGCCGCTTGGATGTACACTCAACCCGGTTCTTGGCCGTGAGTTTGAATACGGCGATGAGAAACTGGTAAGAAACGGCGAAGGACGCCCGGTTGCTGTCATCGGCGGCGGACCGGCCGGCATGGAAGCGGCGCTGACGCTTGCAAAACGCGGATTTAACGCAATTCTGTTCGAGGCAACGGAGAAACTCGGCGGCACCGTGAATCTTGCGGCTGTGCCTCCGAATAAGCAGATGCTGAATGAGTTTGTTGAGACCATGCAGGCGCAGCTTGTGGAAGAAGGCGTGGATATCCGCCTTGGCGTGAACGCGGATCTGGAGACAGTCAAGGCGACAGGCGCGGAAGCCGTCTTCATGGCAACTGGCGGAAAGCCCATCCTGCCTGACATTCCCGGCATCGGAAACGCAGTCACAGCAGAAGATGTTCTCAGTGGTGCGGCGCCGGTTGAGAACCAGACGCTGGTCGTGATCGGCGGCGGTGTCACAGGCCTTGAGACCGCTGAGTATCTGGTGCCTCGCAATAAGGTGACTGTTGTGGAGATGATGGACAAGATCGGCGGCAATCTCTATCCCAGTGTCGTCATGCATCTGGCCACTGAAATCGTCAAGAACGGCGGTACGATTGCTAAGGGCTGCAAGCTGACAGCCATCGAGGAAGGACAGGTCCGCGTCACAGAAGTGGCGACCGGCGAAGAAAAGTGCCTGCCTGCGGATACAGTCGTCCTGGCTATGGGCGTTCGCTCCAACAGACCCGAGATCGATGCGTTCCGTGCGGAGTACGGCGACAAGCTCATTCTGGTTGGTGACACCTCGAAGCCCGGTCAGATTTATGATGCACTGCACAGCGGTCATGACAGAGCGTTTGTGTATGACACCTGAGAGGTAAGATCGCTTATTAGCATCGCATGAGCTTTTGCGGAGCATTGGTCCAAACTTGGACCAAAGCATTTTCGAATAGCAAAATAACTAAAATGGGTATGATCAGTTGTCCTATAATAATAGTTGGCATATTTGCCGGACGCATTATTTAGACATGTGAGGAAACTGATCACAATGAAAACAACTGAAAAACGGACCAACAAAAGTAGAAGCGCATTCCTGCATTTTCTGGCACTTGCTGTGATCATACCTGTATTGGCGTGCAGTTTGAAACTGACCGCAGATGCCGGAAGCAGCAAGATGATCATTACAGCGATCGACCTTGGAGCAAAGAATACCGGCGACGCGACAATGATCACTGACCAGAACGGGAAGGCGCTTCTTGTTGACAGCGGCGATAACCATAACAGGTCCATATTCTCGTGGCTCGACCGCAACGGATACAAAAAGAAATAGTTCGACACGCTGGTCACGCACTGGCATGACGACCATGCCGGAAACACGGCAGAGATCATACGCAAGTATAATGTTGGGACGGTGTATATTCCTCCGCTTGATTATGTCAAGAAGCATAATACCAATTATTATAAATATGAGCGTACCTACGTATCCAAAACGCTGGCGGCTGCAAAGGCAAGAGGCACAAAAGTCGTCTATCTCAAAAAGGGGAAGACTTTTAAAGTGGGCAGCGTCTCTGCCAAAGTACTGTATATTTGCGGGAGCCCTGAGAGTGAGAGCTCCTATGATATCATGTATTATAATAATAATTCCGCAGCGATCATGTTTGAGGGAGGCGGCGCTAAGCTGCTTATGAGCGGCGACCTTATGACGGCAGGGGAAAGACGGCTTGCCAATTCCGGCCAGGATATAAAGGCAGATCTATTCCAGCTCAATCATCATGGTTATGAAGGGTCAAACAACCAGTTTTTCCTCGATAAAGTTGATCCAGCATTTGCCTGGTTTTCAAACTATAACTCTTCTCCTACCAGGTACAGTTCCGGATCGATCAATGGAAGTGTGACCAGAATTGGAAAAATGGCCAATACTTTCAGCACCAGGTATAATGGCAATATTAAGTTTACCTGTTCCGGAGGAAAGATCACGGTCGGCGCCGGTAGAAATACAGTTAAGATGTATGAAAAGCTGACCAATATTAAGACCGGAAAGTCAGTTAAGAAAACATACGTGTTTAACAAGGCGTGCGGAGTACACCTGGACAAGACGATTTTTGACACCAGTAAGGTGTACAATCAGCAGCTTAACGCCAAAGGCGCGATCTTCTCAGGAAAATCTGTTAAGAAAGACGGCAAATACTATCTACAGTCCGGCAGCATGAAAGCGTACCATACCCTGGCTAAATGCAAAGGAAAGTGGTATCTCTACGGCAGTAAGGGCGCCCGGCTGAGCGGCCTTCGGAAATTCAACGGCAAACAGTATTATTTTACGCCGGAAAGAGCGACCGGCTTCAAGATGATCAATGGGGCAAAATACTACTTTATTGACAAAAAGTACAAGTATTACAAGGAAGCGAATGAAGGAGCAATGGCCGTAGGCTTCAAGATCATCAATAACAAGATGTATTATTTTGCCGACCCCAAGCTCAATACGTATAAGGCGAAAGACAGGGGCAAAATGCAGATGGGATTCAAGAGGATCGATGGAGCCATTTACTATTTTGCCGCAAAGTCAATGGTAGGGTATAAGGCAGCTGATATAGGCGTAATGCAGCATGGATGGAGGACGATCAGCGGAAACAGATACTTCCTCAGATCCAGTGGTAAGGCGGCGATCGGCTGGTTTACGATCAGTGGTAAGACGTACTATTTTGACCAGAAAGGAAGGCTGCAGACAGGTGTTATAAAACTGGAGGACAAGATCTACCATCTCGACAAGGATGGCAGACTGGTCCATGGATGGCACAAGATCATTCGAAATAATGATGACAACAGTGTCATGGATATGCTCCAGAGGAGCGACTGCCTGGATGAGAACGGTGAAGAGACGACGGCGTGGACAGACGTGGAAGCGGATATCAGCTATGCGGATGAAAACGGCGTAGTTCTGACAGGTGAGCAGACCATCGATGGCGTTTACTATCGATTTGATGAGGAAGGAATTCTCATTCCCGAAGAGGCGCCTGCCGGAACAGGTGCCACGGATGACCTCCCCGACAATGAGTTCGCACCGGAAGTGGAACCCACCGATGGAACAGAGCCGGGCAATGGAACAGAGCCGGGCAGTGGAACGGAGCCGGGTGATGGAACGGAGCCAGGAAATGGAACAGAGTCGGGGGATGGTCAAGTGAACGGGGACGGGACCGGTTCAGGCGCGGGAAGCGCTGCGGATGGAGAAAAGACAGGTGCAGGCGAAAACGCCCTCGAAGGTTCGTCGACCGGCGAGAATATAACGACAGGCGGGGAGAATACGGATCCGGTTGCGCCTCCTATAGACTCCGTAGATCCTCCCGAGGATCCCGGAAGCAGTAATGGAGAAAACGGAAGCGGCGCTGAACCTTTTTCCGAAACAGAAAATGTCCCGGGCGATTCCGGTTCCGGGCAGGCTGCAGAACCGGCCGATGATGCCGGTTGAAGCGGCAGATGAATGTTGAAGTCGCAGCCACGTGTTGAGGCTGCACAAAGAGGTGTGATGAAGAAGATTGAGACAATAACAATTTATGGACTTGGCGCGCTGGGAATGCTGTTTGGTTCGCGCCTGCAGAAAGCGTATGGCGAGGACCGCGTGAAGTTTGTGATGGACAGCGAGCGCTATGCCCGCCACAAGAACGATCGATATACGATCAACGATGAACCGTTTGCATTTTCTATGCAGGACATTGCAGAGGTAAAGGCGCCCGCCGATCTGGTGATCGTCGCGGTGAAAGGTCCTGCGCTGCCCGCCGTGGTCCCGATGATACAGCCCTCGGTGGGAAAGGATACGGTCATCATTTCCCTCATGAACGGAATTTCCAGTGAAGATATGCTGGCAGAGCGCTATGATCGGCGGCAGATTCTGGACTGCATTTCTATTGGAATGGACGCCATGCGGGATGGCACCGACCTTCACTACACGAAAATGGGCAAAATACAGATCGGTTCTAGAAATGGCGACCAGAAAGAGCAGGTGGAGGCCGTTGCGACAGCGCTGCGGGAGGCAGACGTGCCTTACGAGGTGATGGAAGACATCCGCACTGCCATGTGGCACAAATACCTGATCAATGTCGGCGTGAATCAGTCCTGCACAGCCTATGAGACCGATTATGGCCATATCACTTCACCGGGGCCGATCCGCGACGAGATGAAAGAAGCTATGCGCGAGGTGATCCGTGTGGCAGCGGCAGAAGGCGTCACACTCTCCGAGAAGGACATTGACGAGGCAATCGCGCTGGAGAAGACCTTGAAGCCGGAGGGATATCCTTCCATGCGGCAGGATGCGATCGCCGGAAGAACCACCGAAGTGGATCTCTTTGCGGGCACAGTGATTGCACTGGGGAAAAAGCACGGCATACCGACGCCGGTCAATGAAAAGTACAGGCGGATGATTCTTTGTGATTGACAGGCATTAATTACCACTGTAATAGTGGTAACCGATACACGAAAAGAGTGGTATATATAGTAAGTGCCGTTACGCAAGGCTCACGACATCTGCAAAAGGGAATGAAGTCTCCATTATCTGGAATAGAAACCACATGTCTGATTAAGCGAGGTCACAAAGAACTTATCACGTCTAAAATCCTCCTTAATGCGTGTGAAGACAGAGAAGATTTGCTTTTACCGGATGAAACCGGCGAGGAGAACATTCTGCAGCAGTATTGAAACGGAGTCTGCGCAGCGGCATTCTGTGTTTTGGCAAGATGAAGGCTGTGCGCAGTGGTATATAATGCGTCAGGACTGGATCATCAATAAGTCTTAAAACTTTATGACTTTTGTGTAATTTCTCTTCAGTTTTTGCGTGGATAATAGTATCATGCGTGGTATATTAATATATCAACCACGAAAACGAACGGATCCCTGCGCAAGATGCTGGCGAATCATTCATCTGTGCCAGATCGGAAAGTAAAGCAGGTGTATCGGTTTCCATTTCCACTAAGGAGGAAGAGATATGAAAAAGAACACAAAGGATTTACTGAAGATGGGTATCGTTATTCCCGCACTAGTGCTGTCCCTGGCAGCATGTGGCGCATCCGGAACGACTTCTGCGCCGGCCTCCGAGGCTGGCGAGGCGGCGACAGCGGAAACGGTTGTGACCACCGAAGAGGCAGCAGTAACAGAGACCGCAGAGCCTGTCACTTATGAAAACGAAGGCATGAAGATGACGATTCCCGGAGAGTTCGCTGACAAGGTCATTGTCACCATTCCCGAGTCCAAGGAGGACGGCGTTCTCTTTACCGTCAGCGAGAAAGCATCTGTGGATGCGGCGGTAGCAATGGGTGAGAGCGCAGAGGACGGCTACGGCTGGCTGTTTGCGATCGGCAAGCTCGGCGAAGAGGAAGTCAACAGAATGCTCTGCAACGATATGTCCGGTCAGATCGTATTCGCACAGAATGCGGACGGTGAGTACTACATCTACTATCATCCTACAGATGTCCGTTACAACCGTGAGACACCCGAGCAGATGGAAGCTGATCAAGAAGACTGGTCCGCAGCGTGCGCATGGGCTGATTCTATGAGAGATGCGTTTATCGCGGAGAATGAAGGCCTGACAGCGAAGTCTTTTGACAACAGCACACCTGCCATCTATATTGCCCGCGCAGCCCTTGAGGAAGGTGCGAACTTCGAGATCAGCACAACTGAGTTTGGCCCTATGGCACCGAACGGCGTCGACGGCGTTCCGTATTTTGAGAAACTGGTGCAGAATGCCAAGTATGAGTATGTCGACATGGAAGAAGGCCCCGACGGCGAGTATGTTGTTCTCTCTTTCCCTGATGACAACGTTCGCTTCGACTTCTTTAAGGCCGATGGCAGCAAGAACCTGATCCGTCAGGTGACAACCACCGATGGCGAGGAGTATTCCTACTATTTCCAGGCGACGCTGGCGGATGAATCCGTACAGGCTGCAGATGTTATGCAGGAGTGGTACAACGCACTCGTAGAGGCCAACAAGTAATTTACAAGTCGCTTGTCCGACGAGTATGATCCGGTGTTACAGCACAATAGGATTCTATAATAGTCTTTCATAAAAGAGGACCGGTACAGTTTGTACCGGTCCTCTTATTATATATGTTTTCACTTACCGCAGAAGGCATCCGGACAGGATTGCAGTGACGTTTATAAGTGAATGATGTTCTTCCAGCCCCTCAGATCGATGGGGGAGAAGCGCTTTTTGAGAGCCTTGACCATTCGATTGTGTCCTGCGTCTTCGATGAGAACGTCGCACTCGCCGGGGTCGCCGCCGAATGTGACGGTCTGCGGTGCACCGACATATTTCTGCAGGTGTGCAAGCATTGCGGCGCGGGTCGCGTCGGCGGCGTAGATGCGCATCAGTTTCTCACCCTCTTCGCAATCGAAGGTGTCGAAGTTGACCCGGATGCGGGAAGCCCAGGGCTGTTCCATGAGGGAAGCGTGAAGTCTATCGATGTTCTCCTCCTTGTCAATGACCAAAAGATAGATGACGTTGTGGGTGATCTCCGCATTGGTCCTCACATAATTTCGATAGGGAGAGATCCGCTTTTTCCTGTAGAGCCTAGCCATGGAAGTATAGGAGCTGACGGAAGGAGCGTGTTCCTCCTGGATGTGCTGCTGTACGGTATCGTGATGCGCGTCTTTGACTTCCTCCAGAATGAGCTCCTTGTAATCCTTAAAGTAGATGACCAGGAGATGATCCTGGACGGTATTGACAAAGAAAGGAATGCAATGTTCATGAAGATAATCGGAGACAAGCGTGACCAGTTCTGGATCCATCTTTATGGTCCGGACATACTTCATTGTGTGGAGATCGTAGAGTACAGCGCCGTCCATCGCAATGATCGGAAGCTTCAGGTTGATATCTGACAGGATCTCTCTGACGGTGGCCGGGGTCTGCCTGGTCGATACCGTATACTTCATGCCTTTATCAAGAAATCGGTTCAGCTCTACTTTGGTATAGCGTGAGAGCTTCCGGTCTTCGTGGAAGAGGACGGAATCGATTCCTGAGACAAACAGGGTCGACCGGTCGTAGACTCTGGGAAAATGCAGGGAATTGATCACGATCGCAACGCCTACGCCGATAATGGTCTCCAGCGTTCTGTAGTACACATGGATATAGGGATTGGAGTCTTCAATGTGGTACATGGCAATACCGAGGAAGACCACGGTGGAAAAGAGCGCATACTGCGGAATCCCCAGAAGGACGGTGGAGTAAATGACAAGACCGGAGAAGATCCCGAGGAGCAGGTAGAAGACTACTGTGGTCCGAAAGCTTCCGCCGACCGGCAGCAGCTCCGCAAAAAGGATCACAGATCCCCAGAAAGCGCCGATCAGTGTTCCGATGATGCGGTCTCTGCCTTCGCTGATCATGTTGGAGGAGTAGGGCTGCACACACTGGAGCGCCGCAATGATTGAATAGAATGGCTCTCCGTGCATGCCCCTGACGACATAGACCAGCATACAGAGCCAGACCGCGATCACGGAGCGGACAATTCGCTGTCCGGGGGGAACGATCTGTGCCGGATATCTGTTAAAACGTGAAGTTCTGTTCATAGATAAGTGGACCTCCGTCATGTATCGAAAAACGGTCGAGCTGTGAAGCTCGGCCGTTCTTATGGAGCAGCAGATGTCACTGCAGAGCCAAAACCCTGCATAACAGGGGTGTGTAAACGGGCTCCCGCAGTAAGCGCAGCGGACGGTCACCCTTCGGTTGTCGGCGGTGTAGTCTGGATGGTGGTCGGGGCGGCCGTCTCAGCGGGCGGAACATCCGAAGCGGGTGTGAAATCCGTGTGGAATGTCTCGGCAGGATCGGCGGGCTTATAAGCGGGTTCTGCAGAAGCAGGGTCGTTTTGTGCCGGCGGGATTTCCTGATAGTCCCCGTGCATGACAGCCTGCGCAATCTCCTCGGCCTCTTTCCGGGCCTTCTTCTCACGCCTTCCTGCAAGCAGGATGCAGATCCATGTGACGATCAGACTGAAGAGGCAGGACGCACCGCTTACCAGAAGGACCCAATGGGAGAAACCGATGAACAGATTTGTGACCAACGTGATGCCGCCCATCACACAGAAGGAGCCGGCCATACAGATGATGGCGAGCAAGAGACTGAGAACCCATACGGAATAGTTCAGGATCTTGACCTGTACCGAACCCTGCAGGGTCAAAATACTGAGGATCAGGGCCAGAAGCCCCGCAATGATATCAAAGTTTGCGGTCAGTTCATTCATCCGCAGGAAGCCAACGCCGGCCAGAAGGATCATCAGAATGCCCAGCGTGAAGCCGTAGCGGTCGATCCGCTTATAGTTTCCGGATACGAAAAATGAGATGATCGAAACAACGCCCACCAGGATCATGCCACCGCAGAGGAACTGGCAAATGGTAAGGAGCTGCATAGACTTGTTGAACAGAAGCAGATAGCCCAGCGCAATAGCGACTGCTGAAAGCAGGATCTGCGAGATTACATTACTCTTATCAGTTGTAGTTTTCACAGTATTACTCCCCTTTTTTTGTGCAGTGCACAGTTTTTTATATGACTAGTTTACCATGGCTTCGGTCTAATGGAGACCATTATTTGCACAGAAAATGCAGGGAAATCAGAAGTTTCAGCCATATATGAAGAAACAAAGAGAACACTGTATTTTGCCAATGGATGTTTATGTGGTAGAATAATTAGAAACCTTCTATGCAAGGTAATAATCGGAATCTGAAAGAAAGTACGCGGATTCCGGAAAGGACGGTAATTGGTATGTCTTTCGCTGTATATGTCGACGGCAGCGCGAATCTGCCCGGCAATATGCTCGATGGAATTTCTCTTCTTCCGTGTGAGTATACTGTTGACGGTAAACCACAAGTATATACAGGAGATGTCGATCATTTTGATGGGCGCGCCTATTATGACGGCCTGCGAAATGGCCGGAAGATCAGCACGAGTCTTCTCAACACACAGGTATTCATAACAGCGTTTACGCCTGTTCTGGAGAGCGGGCAGGATATTATTTATGTTTCGATGAGTTCTGGGATCAGTGGAACCTATAACGCGGCGTACGCGGCGTCTGTGGAGCTGATGGAGAGTTATCCGGAGAGATTTGTCCATATAGTGGATTCCCACGGATGCGGGTTCGGAAACGGATTACTGGCCCTCAAGGCGGCGGAACTGAGCCGGCAGGGCGTGGACGTCCGTGAGGCGGCTGCGATCGTGGATGCGGAAGTACCGCACACATGTCAGTATTTTACCGTGGATGACTTGAACTTCTTAAAGCGCACGGGACGCGTCAGCGGCGCAACAGCCATGATCGGCACAGTGCTCAATATTAAGCCGATCCTGTTCGGTGACAGCACCGGTCATATCGTGGCGTGCACCAAAGTGCGCGGCCGCAGGAAATCGATTGAGATGCTGGCCGAGAAGTACAAAGAGAAGAAGCTGGACGGACCGGAGCAGAAGATCTGTATTTCCCACGGAGACTGTCTCGAGGACGCGGAGATGCTGGCCGGACTTGTAAAGCAGATCACACCCGGAATCCCGATCACGATCTGTCAGCACGAGCCGTTCTCCGGTGCGCATGTCGGGCCCGGCATGCTGGGCCTCTTCTTTAGAGGCGTGGAACGATAACCTGTAATACCTGTAACATGGAGTGCATAAGCACGATCGAAACGTTGATTTAGTATGTGGAGGTACCCATGAAACGAAGACTGGCAGTACTTTTGGCCCTGACCCTTGCAGTATCGCCGCTGTATGCAGTACCTGTGAGAGCAGCGGAAGCCGCTGAGACCGGAATGACGGTCGAAACGGAGGCGGCCGCAGAGACGGAACCCGGCACCGAGCTGGTATCTTCGGAGGAGGTAGAGGCGGCGGAACCCGGCGCGGAACAGTTGCCCTCGGAGGAGACAGAGGCAGCGGAAACAGGCGCAACGCTGAATCCGGAGACGTCGGCAGAGATAGAGCCGGTGACGCCTTCGGAGGTGGAAACGACTGAAGAAGTGGACGCGGCAGCCAAGGACGCCAAGATGAGCGGCGTCGTGACGGATACGGATGCGAACGGGAATGTGCTTCATCATTATATCGACGGAGAGATGGTGAAAGGCGCCTGGGCGACCATCACGATCGGCGGAAAGGCATACAAGTTCTACTTTGATAATAATGGAAATCCGCTTGTCGGCATGAAGAATGCAGCCGGGCAGGTTTACTATTTTGCCGACAATAATTACCCGTCCAGCCCTAGAGGCGCCATGCTGACTGGGCTTCGCAAGATCAATGGGTACAAATACTATTTTGCCTCCAACGGCGTGCGCAAGACGGGCTTTCAGGTGATCGGCGGCAAAAAATACTATTTTGCCAATTCAGGGCTTCCCGGCGCCAGGTGGGCGACCATGCAGACCGGCGTCAAATGCATCTACGGCAAGTATTATTCCTTTAACGGTTATGGCGTTATGCGGACCGGCTGGTTCAAAAACTACAATAATCTGATGTGCTATTACACCAAATATGGATACGCCGGCAAAGAGGGCTGGCGCAAGCACGACGGCAAGTGGTTCTATATCCGGGCGAACGGCATTGCGAGAATCGGCTGGGCCAAGATCGGGTCTGATTACTACTACCTGGACAAGACGAAGGGCGGCAGAAGGCTCTATGGTCCTTCTCCGGTCGGCTCCAAGCGCTACTTCTTTGACAGTGAGGGACGCCGCGCGACGACAAGAGGGTGGAAGACGTACAAGGGCAATTACTACTATAGCTATTCAGACGGCACGATGGCAGTCAATACCACTGTCAACGGATTTGCAGTGGATAAGTATGGCAAAGCATCGTTGGATTCCATGGACTGGAAGGCGCAGAATTATTCCAGCAGCACCAATTATCTGATCCTGGTCAACAGAAGCCTGCACAAGGTCTCCATCTACAGACGATCGGAGGGCATGTGGTCGCCGATCAAAAAATGGTATTGCGGCGACGGCAAATCCTCGACGCCGACGATTGAAGGAAGCTTCACAGTTGGCATTAAGATGCTGTATTTTGACTCCGGATCGGCCAGATGCTGGTATGCGACGCAGTTCAGCGGCAATTACCTGTTCCACTCCGTGCTCTATTACCAGAACTCCTGGCCTTCTACTGTCATGGATGGAAGAGTGGGTGAAGGCGTCTCCCACGGATGCGTGAGACTGCAGGTTGACAATGCAGAGTGGATCTATGACAACATCCCCAGAGGGACCAAGGTCATCGTATATCACTGATCCTCTGGACCTGATTAACAACAGCGCGTGAAAGACCGCGCGTTACATAGAATCGCACAAAAAATTCCCCGGAGAAATCTCCGGGGAATTTATCATGCTATGCAATTGTCTGCAGAAAATGTATTCCGATCTGCCGGTATATTAGCAGTACTGGATGAATCTGTGGTCAACCCAGCCCTTCTTGCCGCCGTAGGAAGCCCAGATGTAGTTGCCGCTCTTCTTGCCGGTGTAAACGCTGAATACGGTTCCTCTGTAGATACGAGCGATCTCGTTCTCATACTTGTAGGAAGGATGGTTGCGAAGTGCAAGATAGTTCTTCTTTACTGCGCACTTAACGGATTTCCAGCGACCGCCAGCCTCTCCGACACCACCGTCTACCTCGTTGAGTTCCTCTTCTGTGAGGGGAGTCATCTCCAGTTCAAAATCCATGTTCATTTCTTCCATTGTGGTTCTCCTTTCATTGAGAGTATTGAGGTCCTTTCATCGCTCCTCAATTACTTATTATAAACGATTGCGAACGTTTGTAGCATATAATAATAAAAATGTTTCTGGTTGTCAGATTCTCTCTGTGTATCTCTTGGCGATGTATGCGTAGCAGGTGCCGCCTCTGGGATCGTAGATGAGGAGTCTGTACCATGCGCCGTCCGCTGTGATGCCATCGACCTTCAGTCTGTGACCTTTTTCATAGACCTTGGCGATCTTTCCACCGGGGGTATATCTGCAGTTCAGAGAAGATGATGTCACTCTGACCCAGATGGGGGTGATTGCTTTTACCTTGACGGCTGCCTGTGCAGTGCCGCCGCTGACTTCTTCCAGCACTTCTTCGTTCAATTTGTTCTCTGTGAATTCGCTCATTTTTTTATTCCTCTTTATGTGTGATTGTTTTGTTTTTGTTTGGTTTTTGTTATCTGTATGTATATACGCAGAGGGCATTTGAATCCACGAAGAATTTAAACTTTTTTATAAAAAACATTTACATCCACAAAAAGGTCATGAAGCCCGGGACCTGCTTCTCCCAGTCCGCTTCACAGTGGCCGCCGCCAACCTGGAAAAACACTTGGGTGAGTGCGCCTTTGCTGCTCAGAAGGTCCTGTGCGTCGTAGTTGATCTGGGAGAGGAGGCGGGCGAAGTCAGTGTTTTGACCACTTTCCTTCTCGCCCCAGGAGAAGTAGACGCGCGTGTCGGGGTTGATCCGGCAGTGGTCGATCTCGTCAAAAAGGCGGTCGCGCACGATAAAGAGCGTCGAGGAGACGCAGGCTGCCTTGGAGAAGGTGCTGTTATAGGCAGTCACTGCAAAGAGCGACATGAGGCCGCCCATGGAAGAGCCTCCGATTCCGGTGGCTTCACGGAAGGCGTATGTGCGGTACTTGCCGTCGATGTAGGGCTTGAGGGTACCGACGATCCAGTCCATGGTCTCGCGGCCCTCGCCATGCAGGTGCTTGCCCATCAGAGCGGCGTCGTAGGGGCAGTACTCGTCCAGACGGTGATCCCCCGCATGCGAGCACTCGAGGCCGACGACGATCATGGGCTTAGACCACTTGTCAAGGAACTCCTTGAGGCCCCAGGATTTGCCGTAGGTGGCGTCGGAATCATTGAACAGATTGTGGCCGTCGAAGAAGTACATGACGGGATAGCGGTCCGTCGATGTATTGTAGTTGTCCGGCAGATAGATGTGTACGGTGCGATCCTCGCCGGCGGGATCGTAATATAAAGTCTCTTTGATGATCATTACTGTTTTCGTCCTTTTATCGTCAATATGTATAGCGTGATCACAGGGTCGCCCTGCGGTCGCCTTTTCTAGTTTAACACATAGGGCGACCCTGTGGTCATTTTCAGCAAAGCTTACAAACACCTGATTCTTTACATGGCACATTTGCAGAGTAGGAACTATGTTATAATGGATATACTTCTATAGAGCGGAAAAGGTAAACTTATTTTAGTTTCTAAGTCTCAAATAAGGTTCATTGTGTATATATAAATCATCAACAGGAGATAACAGGAACAATCACATGCAACCGGAACGTGATTCACCTTTATATTTCAGAAAGGAAAGGTACACAATGAAGAAGAAAGAACTCTTGAAAACAGCGGCAGCAGTAGCAGCGGCTTTTACGATTTCGGCAACAGTTGGATTTGGGCTGATGAGTAATGCCTTCGGGACCGGCGACAAGACATACGCCGCAGAGAGCACTGTAGAGACGCAGGCGGAGGAAGAGACCGCGACAACATCGGATACCGGTACGGCATCCGGCAGTCTCAACATGGTGACAGGCGGGGCAATCGACACGACCGACCTCTTTACAGACCGGGATCTGGAGCAGACTGCGGACCTGAGTGAGGCGACAACCTACACAGTCAGCGATGGCCAGACGATCAACATCACGTCGGAAGGCGTCTATGTGATCACCGGCACCGCTTCGAATGCTTCGATTATCGTGGAAGCCGGCGATGAGGACAAAGTACAGCTGGTCCTCGATGGCGTCACAATGACCAATGACAGTACGCCCTGCATCTATGTAAAGAGTGCAGATAAGGTATTCGTCACGACAACGGATTCTGAGAACACGCTCTCTGTGACCGGCACATTCACAGCGGACGGCGACACGAATACAGATGCCGTCATCTTCAGTAAGGATGATCTCGTGCTGAACGGCGTCGGTGTTTTGAACATCCAGTCTTCAGACAATGGCGTGACTTGTAAGGACGATCTGAAGATCACTGGCGGGACGATCAACATCGTTTGCCAGTCGGACGGCCTGGAAGCGAACGATTCCATCCGGATTGCAGACGGCGAAATCAGTATTTCGACCAACAAGGATGGTATCCATGCGGAAAATGACGATGACGACACGGTTGGATACTTCTACATGTGCGGCGGCACGCTGAAGGTCAAGGCCGGCGATGACGCAGTCCATGCTACGACGATCATCCAGATCGACGGCGGCGCGATCGACCTGAGCGCGCACGAAGGCCTCGAGGCCACCTGGATCCAGATCAACGACGGAACGATCAATATTGCAGCCAGTGATGACGCCATCAACGCCGGCTACAAATCTGCCAAAATATCGCCCACAGCCGAGTTTAACGGCGGCTATGTCACCATCGTCATGGGTTCCGGCGATACAGACGCTGTGGACTCCAACGGAAATCTGATCATCACGGGCGGCACGCTTGATATCACGGCGCAGAGCCCCTTCGACTACGACGGCGTCTGCCAGAAGACAGGCGGCACGCTGATCGTCAACGGAACCGAAACCGACACCATCTCCAACCAGATGATGGGCGGCGGAATGGGCGGCCGTAAGGGCCGGTGATCATAGGGTCACCCTGTGAGTTTTCAAACACATTGCGAAAATTATGAATACAAAATCATTCCCGAGAATTCAATCATTGCGGCATCTGCTGCACAGCCGCCCGGATCTGTCCCTGCAGGAGGATCCGACGGTGGACCGGCTGGTGAAGTTTTTAACCTCAAATACGAGCCTGGAAGTCGTTCGCAAGGACGGTTGGTTGTATGCGGTCAAGTACGGTACCACCGATGCGCCGCCCATAGCCCTGCGCGCGGACATGGACGCGCTGCCGATCGATGAGCGCCTAGATCTGCCTTACAGATCACAGACGCCAGGCGTCTCCCACAAGTGCGGGCACGATGGCCATTGTGCTGCGCTTTGCGGCGCCGCCATCGAACTGAGCAGTCTCAGGGTTCCCCGCACGACTTATCTCATATTTCAGCCGGCGGAGGAGATTGGTCTTGGCGCAAAGCACTGTGCAAAGCTGATTGAGGAGAAGGGAATTGAAGAAATCTATGCCTTCCACAACCTGAGCGGTTATCCGGAAGGACAGATTGTCTACCGGAAAGGGCTGACGCAGCCTGCCTCGGAGGGGCTCATGATCAAACTGCACGGTCGCCACTCCCACGCAAGCGCGCCTGAGGAGGGCCTCAATCCGGCATCCGCCGTTGCCAAAATAGCGCTCTATTCGCAGAATCTATTGCAGGAAATGCAGGGAGAACTCGCAAGGAAAGCCCTCGAAGATGGCAGTGACGGGGTGGAGATGATTCTTTGCACAATTGTGGGAATGAAGGTCGGGACGGGAGATTTTGGCATATCTGCCGGAGTGGGAGAGATTCGCCTGACACTCAGAGCGGAAGATGAGTCGGTAATGAAGCGCATGGAAGAGCGCTTGCTCCGTTACGCGTAGTCACTGGCTGAGAAAGAAGGACTGCGCTTTGAATGTGCGATATCGGATTACTTCCCAGAGACCAGAAATCATGATTCGGCACTGCAGAAAGTATATAAATGCGCTCAAAACCGCGGTTTTGAGACCTGCGAGATGCAGGATCTGTGGAGAGCATCCGAGGACTTTGGCTACTACCTCAAAAAGTGCGAAGGCGCCATGTTCTACATTGGAAATGGAGAAAGCTACCCGGCCCTGCACACAGCGGAATATGACTTCAACGATCGGATTCTTGATACGGCGGTGGATATGTTTGTCAGCCTGGCGGCGTCAGAGCTGTGATCACGGGTACCCTTGTGCTTCAAAAGACCAAAATATAGGCCCTTCAGGCGACTTCCGCATATGGTTGCGGAGCCCTGCAGGGCCTTTCTCTTTGCTTGTCTTGCAGATCATTCCAGGTATCGATTGCGGAGCGCTTCAAGGTGCTCCTTGCCAAGTCCGAATTCCTGTTCAAAATACTCTTCGTAGCTGCTATATCGATGTTCGATCGCATCGAGCGCCGCCTCGGCCAGTCTGGGGAGCACACCGTACTGGATCACCATCAGTTCATATCGCTCTTCGTCTTCCCCATCCATAGCTTCATAATTCTCCCGCAGCGCAGCCAGCTGCTCCGCCCTGAAATTCTATGATTCTCGGAGTAAACATACCCGTATCCACCTTTTCTTAACACTTATAATTGAGAACTCACAGGGTCACCTTGTGAGTTCGGCGCAACGGCTGCCTACGCCATGCTCTGGCGGAACTCATAAATCGTGCGGATGGCATCCTCGTACCGTTCCTGCGGGACGCCGATCAGCAGGTTCAGCTTGCCGGCGCCCTGATTGATGGTACTGATTTCGATCCCGTGCTCCGTGAGCTTTTGCAGAACGCGCACATTGGCGTCGCTGGATTCGGTCGCCTTCTCGCCCGTCACTGCGATCAGCGACAGGTTGTCGCGAAGGCCGATGAAATCGGGATTGAGTGTCCTGCGGATTTCCTCGAACAGGTCGTCCTTGCAGCTCTCGAGCAGATCACTCCGGATGACCAGCGTGATGGAGTCGATGCCTGTCAGGCAGTATTCGAAAGGCAAAGACCGTTCTTTGAGAATGTCGAGCATCAGCGCACTGAATCCTGAGCCGTCGCTGACCATGACCTTCTCAATCTGGATGACAGACATGCCCTTGCGGCCGGAGACGCCGGTCACGGGATTCTTGGACACGCCGTGCGGAAGGTGCCGCATGATCATGGTGCCTGCGTCATCCGGACGGTTCGTGTTGCGGATGTTGATCGGAATCTCCATCTCCGAGGCGGAGAGGACCGCATCGGAGTGCAGGACAGAAGCGCCCATATAGGAGAGCGTCCGCAGCTCACGGTAACTCATATAGGAAACCGTGGCAGGGTTCTCCACAATTCTGGGATCCGCCGCATAAAGGCCCGAGACGTCCGTCCAGTTCTCGTACAGGTCCGCGCCGACTGCGCATGCGGCAAGACTTCCCGTGATATCGGATCCACCTCGCTCGAAGGTGTGGATGACGCCGATCATGTCCGCCCCATAGAAGCCGGCGATTACCGCGCGCTGCAGAGGAAGCAGGGACGCGCGCATAGTCCGGCTGGTCATCGCCATATCCAATTGTCCATTTTCGTCAAAACATATACACCACGCAGGGTCGACGAAGGTAAAGCCGAGATATTTGGCCATGATTTTGGCAGTTAAGTATTCGCCCCGGCTGGCGGTGTAATCTCTCTGCGGATCGGTGCGAAGCGACTGCTCCAGATGCTCGATCTCATCCTCAAGGGGAAAGCGGATCTGTAAGCCTGTGAGGATGTCCTGGAAACGCGCCTTGATGCGCGTAAGCTCCTCTGCAAAGGACTCGCCGGCCGCCGCTTTCACATAGGCGTCCAGAAGAAGATCCGTCACTTTGCGGTCCTCGGGATAGCGCTTTCCGGGCGCCGATACAACGATAAACCGTCTATGGGGATTATCAGCTACGATCTCTTTGATCTTGCGAAACTGGGCGGCGTCCGCAACAGACGTGCCCCCGAATTTGGCAACGACTAAATGCTCACTCATGTTAGGTCCCTTCCCGACAACACTGATTCTTACTATGTGGTCATACCTAGATAATATATGAAAAAGGCAATCTTTGGAACAATTTCATTGTGGACGGATGGAAGAAATCAGGTCATGAAACGCATAATAAAAAACCGTGTCCACCTGCAAACAAATCTTGTGAAGAAACGGTGAAATGCTTCTACACAGGGGCGTTCAGCCTTGTAAATAAACGATGAAAAGCATATAATTCTTAAATGTGCGCGGATTCTCAAAATACTGTGTAAAAGCATATCGGAAAAGCATTAAACAGGAAGCGCAACAGAGACTGCAATCTGGGAAATCCACGGAACCCCACGGAACCCATAAGGTTGAGTAAGGATCAAGGAGGAACGAAACGGTTATGGCTGAGAAGAAGAACAGCAAGTACGAAGGCATGAGCGCCAGCAAGGCGAAGCGCGAGCGCATCAAGGACGAGCGCGCCAAGGCGAAGCGGGACGAAATAAAGGGAATCGCGATCGCGGTAGCTGTCGTTGTAGCAATCGTTGCATTTTTTGGCGCATTTTATGCAAGACAGTGGTACAAAGAGCAGAACAGGACAGTCGCGTCCACCGATTACAGCGCAATGCTCAATGAGGATGGTACGATCGAAGGCATCAATGTGACGGATTATGTCAAAACATTCGATATCGACGGCGTTACACTCAAGAAGGCAGATCTGGAGTTCACAGATGAGGAAGTAGAAGAGGACATTCAGGCTCAGCTTGAGAACTTCAAGGAGCTGAATACAGACAAGACGCTGGAAGTTAAGAGCGGCGATGATGTCAGCATCGACTATGTGGGCACCATGGACGGCGTCGAGTTTGACGGCGGAAGCGCAGAGGACTACAAACTGACAATTGGCTCCGGCAGCTTTATCGACGATTTCGAGGATCAGCTGATCGGCACCCACCCCGGCGACCAGGTGACCGTTGACGTCACATTCCCGGACCCTTACGAGAACAATCCCGATTATGCAGGCAAGGACGCTTCGTTTGCAGTTACCGTGAAGGGAATCTATGAGCTGGGCGAGTTCAACGATGCGTTTGTCCAGAAGAATCTCTCTGACCATGCACAGACTGTAGATGAGTACAAGCAGTACCTCAAGGATACCAATTACGAGTCCAATCTTACGAACGCGATCAGCGAGTACATTACGAACAATATTTCGGCAGACAAGTATCCCAAGGATTATGTCAAACACCTCAAATCCCTGCAGATGACCATCGACGAGGAAGAGTACAATTACATGGCGCAGATGTACGCCGCGTATGGCATGAGCTTTGACTATTCCAGCGTGATGCAGTACAAAGGGGCCGCCAACGCCGATGAGTACGAGACGATCCTGCAGGAGGCCGCTGAGAAGGCATGCCTCAATAACATGGCGTACCAGGATCTGGCCGCCAAGGCTGGTATTACGGTCTCTGATGAGGATTTCGAGACCTTCAAGACCGAGAACGAGATCACAGATGAAATGCTTGAGCAGTATGGCAAGGCGTATTTGATCCAGCATTACATCATTCCTGAAAAGGTTCAGGAGTATGTCAAGGAGCACGTGACGATCGAATAAGCCGCATAGATGCCAAAAGCGTGAACGGCCTGCCAAGGCCTGCCGGCACAATGACGGCATCATAAAGAGATAAATGAGAATGAAAAACGGGCTGTTGTAATGACAAATGCATGTCGTTACAACAGCCCGTTTATGTTGCGGGATCAAGCGTCGTTGAAGGAGTCCGGATGTTCTGCATGGGCATTGCCTTCGGGAGGCGTTCCCAGATAGGTAAAGCCCATCATCGTGATGTCGTCAAACTGCTCGGCGCCGCCGACAAACTTAGCGATGTCTTCATAAACCGCGTTGAGCGTGTCTTTCTCGGTGGCCTCCTTTAGGGTGTTGAGCTTGTCGACAATGCGCTGTGTTCCGTAGGCCTCATTGCGCTTATTAATGGCCTCCGGCGCCCCGTCTGTATAAACGAATAGGCGGTCGCCCTTGTGAAGCTTGAGCGAATAGGCATCCACCGGCGCATTTTCCATGGCCGCGAGAACCAGTGTGTGCTTGTCTTTGAAGAGCTCAAATTGACCGCCGGCGCGATAGAGGATCGGATACTCATGCCCGGCATTGGAGCATTGCATGTCGCCGGTGAGAACATCGATGATGCCGATCCAGACGGAGACGAACATCTCAGCGTCGTTGCCCTCGCACAAAAAGTCATTGACTTGTGCCATGATCTGGTCCGTCGAGATGCCTGTGCGGGCAGCGTTGCCGATGGCGGCCTTGGCACGCATCATGAACATGGCAGCGGGCACGCCCTTGCCGGAGACGTCGGCGATGACCATGGCCAGCCGGTCTGAATCGACAAAAAAGAAATCGTAGAAATCGCCGCCGACCTGTCTGGCGGGTTTCATCAGTGCATAGATCTCAAAATCGTCTCGCGGGAACTTGAACACGTGCGGCAGCACGGACTCCTGAATGAGCGCGGCCATCTGCAGCTCCTGCTTCATACGGCGCTCGGATTCGTCGATATAGCCCTTCAGTGTCGTCACAGTCTGATTGATATCATCGGAGAGGTGCACGAACTCGACCGAATTATGGACGGTGACCTTCTCGTCCAGGTCGCCCTCGATGATCTTGAGGAGCGAGTGGTTGACGGATTTCAGGTTTTTGACAACGAGAGAGTTGACCACTTCCGTGATCAGAAGGTAGAGCACCGTAAACAGAAGGATATCCGAAAGCAGCGTCTCATAGGAACGGTTGACCTGCTCCTGGACGATTGCGTCGTAGCGCCAGCCGATCATCAGGTACAGGTCATCGTCCAACTGCCTGGTGATGCATAAAAGATCCATCCCGCCATAGTAGTGCATCGTGGTGCGGAAGACGCCGCGATCCATGTGCTCCTGGCAGATGGCAAAATCTTCGTCGGGCAGGCGGCTGACATCGGGATCCTCGCGGTAGAGACTGGAGACGATATCCTGATTTCCATTGTAAAGAAGATACAGGGCGTCGTCGTTCATGGCCATGGCGACATAGGGCAGTACCTCGTTCGCCCTGCCGGGCTCATCGGCCATGTCGTTGTAAAGCTGCTGACAGTCGGTGGCGAGCTTCTTTAAGTAACTCTCCGCCTCCTGGCGGGAGGTGTGTATGAAGAAGTTGATGTCCATCAGGTGATTGAGGGTGAAGAGGACCAGAATGACGATCAGCATACGCCTTCGGAAACGCGTGGCGATCGGGGTCTTTTCAATATCTGTAAATGGAACAGATTCCGGAGAGTCGCCGGACATGCGGCTGATGACAAACGAGCAGGCCATGAGTCCGATCGCGGTGAAGATGATCATGGGAACGGAACAGCTTCGCACGATGAGGATGGCCATGTGCATGTGAGAGCGGTGCGTAATGAGGACCGCATACATGTGGAAAACCTCCATGACAGCACCGACGAAGAAAGACGACATCATGGGGGGAATCTTTTGCTCATTGAACAGCTTGGTTTTCAGTATGGCGGAAAAAAAGCCGGCCAGACAGGTAGAGAGGCTGCAGGCTATAGTCGTGAAGGAGCCGATGCCCCAATAGGTGCCTGCAATGTAGCGCTCCAGACCACCGATGACGCCGGCGATGATGCCGGATACGGGGTCAAAAAACAGGCCCGCCGCAATGGGCCCGATGTCCCTGACATTCAGAACCATGCTCTTATAGTTGACGCCCAGATGCGTTGACGCTATGGAAGAGAGGCCAAACAGGATGCCGACGGCAATCCGGTCGAGAGCTGTGTGTTCTCGCTTGGACCAAATTCGCCAGACCAAAGCGGTGACGCATATATAGAGAGCTGTCGAAACAGTCATTTTCACGAGCATTATTTCCATGTCTGTATTCGCTTTCCTTTGTATGGATCGGATGATGCGCCTGTCGGCGCAGAGGTGCGTGATCACTTACCACTATTATACAGGATAAGAGGGGGCGATTCACGGTTTATTTGGCGCGATCGCAGGCGGTGCAATTACAGGGGGGGACCCTTATCCTGCGATGATTGACGATAGGCGCAATCATATTGCAGTTTATTATTATTCAAATAATGGTCAAAAAAATGGAAAAAGCCGCAAAGATATGCATATGATGGTCCAAAAAATGACCAACCAGACAACTCCTGATGATTATTTACACACATCGAGGCAATAAAGTTATACAATCAATCCCGTATAGGGACATAAAGCCGAAAGGATACGCTTGTGGATAGGTTAGAGAAGAGAACGAAAAAAGCATTCATTGGGAAGGTCATTGACCTTGCCGGAGGTCACTTCAAGGAAGACGAGCTCAATCTGCTTTATGATGTGGTGAAATACAGGGAGCAATACAGCGGCCTGGCCAAATCATACATGATCAATGAAAAAGGGAAGAGCCCCGACGGGAAGTATATACGAATTACTTCGGTCACATATACATTTCTTGGGAGTGAGAATCATGCATTTGTGAGAGAAGAATGCAATTACGTTGGTATTGACGGACAGACGGGCAGCTGGAAAAGTGACTATCGGACAGCCAGAGAGATGCTAGGCGTTATCGGAAAAATATTTCGTTGAAAGAAGGACTGCAGAGATTCCCCAGCTCTGCAGTCCTTCTATTTGTGGCGCGCGCGATCACAGGGTGAGTCGGTTGTGGTTTGTTGGGCGCGCAAAGTTCGACTCTGTCAGCAGGGGAACATCTTGGAATTACGACAACTTGGAGGCGTATCCGTGCATTGATTTTACAGCGCTGATTTACTAAAATCGGAGATAGAAGCGAACATCATTTACGAGGGGGATGACGATGACACTAGCTGGATTCTACTTCAGACAGTTTAGCATGATACAGTACATAGACTTCGCGTTTCGACTGTTGCTCGCCTTTTTCATTGGCGGAACGATTGGCCTTGAGCGAAGCAACCATTTCAAGGAAGCCGGCATCCGCACCCATATCCTGGTCTGTGTCACGGCAGCTTTGATCATGCTCATATCCAAATATGGGTTTGCAGATCTGAGTGGTACGGAGATGATGGAAACGTTCGGAACCAAAGGCGCGGATTCCGCCCGGGTTGCCGCGCAGGCAGTGAGCGGTATTTCATTCCTATGTGCAGGCGTCATCATTAAAGTGGGCAGCAATATAAAAGGGTTGACGACCGCCGCAGGCATCTGGATGACAGCCGGGATTGGCCTTGCGATCGGCGCAGGTATGTATTTCGTTGTGGCGGTCACGGTTGTGCTCTTGTGGATCGTACAATATGCGCTTTACAAGATGCCTTTTGGCGCAGATTCTTATGACAGCTATCATGTCGTTTTAAAGGTCCGGAACGCACAGGATTTTGACGCAGAGCTGCAAACAAAGTTGAAAGAATTAGAAGTTCAGATCACCGATAGTAATATTACTTGGACAAGAGATGGCGGAACGGAATATGATTTTATTCTTCGCCGGGCAGAGTCAATCGACTATAACGAACTCAAGCAATATGTTGCGGAGCACGAAGAAATCATATCGTACAGCTATTGCCCGATTACCAGAAGCCATGTGATTTAAAAATGCAGGGTGCAGCCAGCGGCGGCCTAGGTGCTGCGGCTGGCCCCTTTTTGGCCTGATTGCGATCAAAGGGTGACCCTGTGATTTGAAGGGACATACTAAGAGCCGGCTTGCAGTCTTGAAATGCTGCAAGCCGGCTCATTTTGTTTCATCAAACCGATTCCGTAAACGTAAACTTCATCGGCCCTATTTGCACATCCAGACGGTTGCCGGTTTCCTCTTTGGAAAATCGCGCGGCGTCGTCCATAATCGTCATCGCGGCCAGGAAGCTCATCGCCCCGAAGACGGGGATGAGGAATAGGATGAGCGATTGCAAGCTGCAGGGACTCATCTGCTCCCAGCTGTTGGCGGTGATCTTCGATTTCAGGAAGTACCACTTGGCTACGATACACACATACAAAATCACACTCAGTACCACTTGGAACATTGCCAGGTAGGTCAATATCTCTCTCAAGGTCCCTCCTTCCATAACTAAACAGTAACGGCAACAGGTCACCCACGTGATGGCACCACGCACAGCACGTGGCATGAGATGGATTATAAATATACTATATTTTGGCAAAGATGAAAAGCGGTTTTTGAGATAATGCGACTAGGTCCCCTGACTCATTCCCTGACTCATTTCAGCTTCCCGGCGATGGCCTCCAGGGACGACGTGTCGAGCACAAGAATGTTGGCCGAGAAGATCACCTTGACCAGCCACACCAGGAAGAAAAAGACGAGGATCGGGATCACGCACGCTGTCACGATCATCACGGCGAGCGATTCGAGGAGGTTGTCCAGAAAATCGGTGATGTGATCAATCGTCTCCGTTGTGACAGTCGTAAACTCGCTGAACAGTCCGCTGTCCGCGTCGCCCTCGATTTCGAGGTCGTTGTACTGCTCGATGGTGTCGTTGACCTTCTCGGCCTGAGTCTGGTACACCATGTCCGAGAGCTTTACGCTGGCCGGCACGATGGTGAAGATGATGATCGCGATGAGCGATATTTTGGCCGCGGTGCGAATGAGGTTCTTACGACCCGCGACGATCGCGACGCACACGATCACGCAGGCGAGCGGGATCAGCGCCATGAAGGAGATGTAGCCCGACAAGCTTATCAGGAACTTCTCTAGATACAGGGCGCTGAGTATGAGCAGGAAGTATTTGGCCAGCTCAGCCAGCTGATCCGCCAGGGGCGTGCACATGTCGCCCGGCAGCAGCGAAAGTGTAGCCGAAGTCGCCGCGGCGCCGCCCGAGAGCGTCATGACCGACGCGATTTTTTCTTCCGTTTGCTCGATGGTATGCTTGTGGTTGGCCGGATCAGCTGCGGCAGGCGCTATTTTGGTAAAGGAAATAATCGCCACAAGCAGCACAAGCGCGACCAGCATGATTTTCTTATAGTTCAAAATACCACCTCCCCATCATTGAAAGGTAACCGTGTACGAAGCGGTGCCGGGCAGGCTCCCGATAAACTCGCGCACAAGGCTGCGGGCCTGCTCGTCCGAGCGAGTGAGAATGCCGCCGGCCAGTGCCTTTTTCTTGGCCGCGTCCTCGAACTCGACCAGCGACACGTTGTAATCCTCCAGTTTGAGCGGGTTCCACAGGGAATCCTTCTCCGAGTAGACCTTGAAGGTGTCCTTGTCGATCGTGACTGCCTGAATTTCGGAAGCGGGCATCTTGACCGTAATTGTCTTCGTTTCATTGTTCGTCTCAATTTGAATCCCGGCAAAATCGACGCCGGCCAGGACCGCGCCATCGTAGCTATAGGTAAATCCTGACGAGGAAGGGAAGACGAACATGATCTTCTTGTCCTTGGAATAGGTCTCGACCTGGGTGAAGTAGTATTCCTGCGTGATCAGAACGCCCATGTTGGCGAGCCCGTCCTGGATCGTCTTGGTGTTGACCGTGATCACAGCCCGATCTTTTTTCTCCTTCTCCTTGATGGTCGTGACGGTCTGCGCGGCTTCCTCCTTCTCCGCCTTCCTGCGAATACTGTAGTCCAAACACAGCACCACTGCGACCACCAATGCAATGACCGTCACAGCAATATAAATCTGATTGCGATGCTTCTTTACATAGTCCATTGGGCCTCCTTTTGGCGTGAATCACAAGCCAGGGGCTGATGATTCATCATCTGGTTGTTGCGGCGGTCCAGCTTTCTGTGCTTGCGACAGGACTCATCAGCACACGGCCGGTGCCGCGATAGACGTTGACCAGTCCCTCGCCGCTCACAGCGGAACCGACGATTGATCTTGTAGACATTTCGACGGTGAACTGCAGGTTGGAAGACCAGCAGACCGCCATGGACCCATCGATGCGCAGCTCGTCGTTATTGAGCTCAATTTCGATCAGTTCCTCTTCCGGCACGTTGCTCTCAAGCGCTGCAATGCCATGTCCCGCAAGGCTGAGGTTGAACAGTCCTTCGTTGCCGAGCGCTGCGGAAGAAAGGCTGCGGCGGGAAACAAGGTTTTGACGCACTGTGCCATCGCACGCATAGAACATACCGTCCTCAACGGTGATCCCGGCGCCCCACTTCTCCACATCGACCAAAATGATGTGCTTGTATGTGGGCTCGAGAACAAGAATACCGCTGCCCTTGTACTCGGGTTTGACGGCGGATTCCTTAGTGACGGCGCCGCGCAGTGCTTTGCCAAAGAAATCGCCGACGCCCTTGACGCCGCTCGTCGCTACGACATTGCCGGACATCCACTGCATTGCGCCGGCCTGGATCACCGCCGTGTTGGATCCGTTCATATCAATGACCAGCTGTCTGCGATGAACGCCCATCTTGGAGCCAAAATATTCCGCCTCCGCATTGAAGAAATTGACGCTGAGATCCTTGTCATATTCCAGAACGCTGAAGTTCCCCATCTTCTTAGTGAAATGTCTGTTTGCATTCTCAAGATTGTTAATACGCATTATGTCCTCCTTTGAGTCTTTTAATCAAGAGTTGGCAAAAATTGTATGCCAACCTATAAGACGCAATACGCTGCGCCGTATTACATGAGTCAGGGGATCTGCGTCAGGAGACCTGGTCGCATTGACTCAGTTTGAGTAGGAATACAGGTCCAGTGTCTCACTTGCGCCACAAGAACTGCAGTTGTGCCAGTAAACTTGTTTTCGTAAGCTTTAATTAGTGGGATCGTGTTAGTGGGGGCGTACCCCTCAACGCTGTGCTGGGAGCGTACCCCTATGTGCACCGATGGGGTACGACCCCATTACTTTTGGGTTGCTGAATTTCATATGAGATGAGAGAATAAAAAAGATGTGTTGAATTGCAAATTGAAAGTGTGTTTGGTTATGAACTTAAAAACCATCCGGCAAGCGTTTTATAAATCGGTGCCCGTCATGGCAGGATATGTTGTACTGGGAACTGGATTTGGAATATTGATGAGAAATGCAGGATATGGCGTCCTGTGGACAGCGGCAATGAGCGCGTTTATTTATGCGGGCTCCATGCAATATGTGGGCGTCAGTCTTTTGACAGGCGGGGCGTCCGTGCTGACGACGGCGCTGACAACGATCATGGTCAACGCGCGGCACCTGTTCTACAGCATTTCGATGATCGATACGTACAAAGATGCGGGGCAATTCAAACCCTATATGATCTTCGCACTCACAGACGAGACCTATTCACTTCTATGCGATGGGACGACGCCGGATGGGACAGAACCGAATCTCTACCGGTTCTTCGTGTCCCTATTCAATCAGTGCTACTGGGTGTCGGGCAGCGTCCTCGGAAGCCTCCTTGGCACAGTGCTGCCATTCCCCACAACGGGCATCGAGTTCTCCATGACGGCGCTGTTCGTCGCGGCGTTCACAGAGCAGTGGCTGACAACGAAGGACCACGTCCCGGCGCTCACAGGGCTTCTCAGCACGCTCTTGTGCCTGCTCGTATTCGGGCGGGAGCGATTCCTGATCCCCGCCATGCTGCTCATCACACTCATTCTGACGATCCTGCGTAGAAGAGAGGAGGGCCTTGTATGAACGCAAATACCCATGCTGTGATCCTCATTGCGACGATGTCGATCATGACGATCCTGCTTCGATTTCTGCCTTTCCTTGTATTTCGGAAGAATACGCCAAAATACATAGCCTATCTGGGCAAAGTACTCCCGCCCGCGATCATCGGGATGCTGGTGATCTACTGCCTGAAAGATGTTACGCCTTTGGCGCAGCCTTTTGGGATTCCGGAGCTGCTTGCCGTGGCCTGCGTCGTGACCGTACAGGCGTGGAGACGGAATTCACTCATCAGTATTTTGACCGGAACAGTGTTCTATATGGTACTTGTGCGCTGAGAGTCACAGGGGACAGGTCCGCTGACTCACCCCAGCTCCAGTCGAATCTGATCGTCAATCCACGATTTCTGTGGGACATCGTGGATCCTGTCCCCGTCCATGTAGTTGCCGATGAGAAACGGTGAATCCGGATCGTGGAGCCGACTATGGGCCAAAACCCTGTCCGGCTCCGCATTTGCATAGCAATATTTGCACAGATGCCTGCAGGTATTATAGGCGCCGATATCGCATGCAAGGTAGCAGGCGCATTCTGTCCTCGCGGGTCTCTTTTTTGGCACATGTAGATGCCGGCCGATGGCCTTCTCATAGTCGCTGATCCGCATGCAGCCGCCACAGTCGGCGCCGAAGGCGGCAAGTTCGTCACCCTCCGCGCACGGCTTCACAGTCATCCCGTGTGCGGAAGCAATTTGAATGATCTCCTTGCCGAGCGCCAGGCGCTGCGCCTTGGTGACCTCCCTGGCCTCAGGAAAGTTGCGCCGAACCTTGGGATAGAGGTCGATGAAGCTGATCACGACCGTTTGCGTATAGCCGTCGAGGGCCGATGCAATCTGATCAAAAGCGTGAATCTGGTACTCCATCGTATACCGATCAGACAGTAAGATCGGATCATACCGCCAGCCGATCGAATGCGTGCCGACCATGTCGGAAAGCTTCCGGAAGTCCTCCAGCAAGCGGTGCTTATCGGGAACATTGGGCTCAATATCCCTTCCGTATGGGGTGATGGAGACATACCAATACTGGCCGTAGTCCCGCAGAAGATCCATGTAGGGAAACATGGGCGCAGGATTCTTAGTACAGAAGCCGATGACGTCCACCACAGAAGGATCGAGGCGGTATCGGCTGACCTGACCCGGGTCAAACGGATTGCGCACGCAGACGATTCCTTCACGGAGTCTGTTCGCAAACCACTTTGCGTAGAATGCTGGTATGTCTGTTCTTTGACCGGTGTTGATGATCATAGTGCCCCTCTTGCATTTCTTGCCAAAATACACACGCATTACTTCGCAATGATTATAACAGGGAAACGTCCGTTCGAAAAGACTATAGTTGGCGGATCAAAGGGTCGGATCAAAGGGCGGCGGCCGGCGACCCTGTGATCGCAGCAATCTCAAAAATAGGATTTGGCTTTTGTGAAAAAAGTATTAGAATATAGGTAGGTCATTATCACTTATCAAAAAAGGAGAGAAATTATGGCATTAGTAACAACAACAGAAATGTTCAAAAAGGCTTATGACGGCGGATATGCCATCGGCGCATTCAACGTGAACAACATGGAAATCGTCCAGGGTATCACAGAAGCAGCTGGTGAACTGAACAGCCCTGTCATCCTGCAGGTTTCCAAAGGCGCTCGTGCTTATGCAAATCATACCTATCTGGTAAAGCTGGTAGAAGCAGCCGTTATCGAGAATCCTGATATCCCGATCGCCCTTCACCTTGACCACGGCGACAGCTTTGAGCTTTGCAAGAGCTGCATCGACGGTGGATTTACTTCTGTCATGATCGATGCTTCCTCCAAATCCTTTGAGGACAACATTGCACTGACAAGACAGGTCGTTGAGTACGCACACGCACACGGCGTAGTCGTTGAGGCTGAGCTCGGAACACTTGAAGGCGTAGAGGATGAAGTCGTTGTAGAGGCTGGAAAAGCAAGCTACACTCGTCCTGAAGAAGTAGAAGAGTTCGTTACCAGAACAGGCTGCGACTCTCTTGCAATCGCAATCGGTACTTCCCACGGCGCATACAAGTTCAGACCTGAGCAGTGCACACGCAATGCGGACGGCATCCTTGTTCCCCCGCCGCTGCGCTTTGACGTTCTGGAAGAAGTTTCCAAGAGACTGCCTGGATTCCCGATCGTTCTCCACGGATCTTCCTCCGTACCGCAGGAATTCGTAAAGATGGTCAACACCTACGGCGGCAACATGCCCGATGCAATCGGCATCCCGGAGAATGAGCTGCGTCACGCTGCAGAACTTTCCGTCTGCAAGATCAACATCGACTCCGATATCCGTCTGGCTATGACAGGCAACATCCGCAAGTACTTCGCAGAGCATCCGGATCACTTCGATCCCAGACAGTATCTCAAACCCGCAAGACAGGCTGTCAAGGATATGGTCGCTCACAAGATCGTGAACGTTCTTGGTTCCAACGGCAAGGCTTGATCGAATTTACGCTAACGATTTGTTCCAAAATAATGAGCCGGCAGCAGTTTCAATACTGTTGCCGGCTCGTTCTTTTGTGATTCAAAAAATTATTTGAAGTATCTGTCCAGAAGGCCCTTGAAGCCCTGGCCGTGGCGTGCCTCATTGCGAGCCATCTCGTGGATGCTGTCGTGAAGAGCGTCAAGCCCCATTTCCTTGCATTTCTTTGCAAAAGCGGTCTTGCCTGCGCAAGCGCCGTTCTCAGCTGCGACGCGTGCCTCGAGGTTCTCCTTGGTGGAAGCGGAGACGACCTCGCCGAGCATCTCTGCATAGCGGGAAGCGTGATCTGCCTCTTCGAAAGCAGCCTGGCGATAGAAAGCGCCAACCTCAGGATAACCCTGGCGGATCGCTGCTCTGGACATAGCCAGATACATGCCAACTTCGGAACACTCGCCTGCGAACTCAGCGCGAAGGAATTCCTTCATATCATCGCTCAGATCAGAAGCGATGCCAATCTTGTGCTCGGAAGCCCATGTCAGTTCAGCTGTCTCGTCGACAGGCTCAAATTTGGATTTGGGCTGCTTGCAAAGAGGACATTTCCAATCTTCGGGAAGATCTGCAAACTTTACGCCTTCCTTCTCCTCGTCATAGATGTGGCCGCATACTGTACATTTGTATTTCATATTGCTGTACCCCTTTCTTTAGGTATTTTGACACATGCATGTAATTACTGACATGCACGAAGTCATTATCCATTTTTCCATGCCTATTAGTCAACACTAATAAACCGAGCCGGTGAGTCAGTGGACCTGTGCTTTATGAAACATTTCTGTTTTCCTTCTAATTCATGTGTTCATTTACTTTCAATGCAAGCTAATTGCATTCCACCTATGCCGCTTCCTGCATGCTATAATGAAAGAGATGCGTGGACGCGTCACACGATCGATAAGAAAGGAGAACTGCTATGAGTAAGAAGATTTTGCAGCTGATCAGCGCAGACTTTGAGGACCTGGAAGTCTGGTATCCTGTGTACAGATGCAGAGAAGAGGGCTGGCAGGTGGACTTCGCCGCCGAGAAGCCCGGCACCTATTATGGCAAGTACGGCGTACCCTGCGAGGTGACGCTGAGTTTTAAGGACCTCGATCCGGATGCATACGACGGACTTTTGGTCCCCGGCGGGTGGGCGCCTGACAAACTGCGCCGCTTCCCGGAGGTCCTGCACATTGTCCAAAAAATGAATGCGGACAATAAGGCGATCGGAGAGATCTGCCATGCGGGCTGGGTTTTGATCAGTGCTGACATTCTCCGTGGCAAAAAAGTGACGAGCACGCCCGGCATCAAAGACGATATGAGAAACGCAGGCGGCATCTGGGTAGACGAGGAGACAGTTGTGGACGGCAATATCGTATCGGGCAGAAGACCTCCGGATCTTCCGGCTTACGCGAAGGCTTTTATCAAAGTGGTGAAAGAGAAGGCGTAATGTGCCCTTGGGGACGGGGAGCATGAGATCGTGACAGGACAATCATGACGATCCATGAAAGACGAGGACGACGAGATGATCGTAGCTGTGATCAGACACGCAAAAGTGGATATGAAATGGAAACCCTTTATGACGTCCGTTGAATATGACAAGGGATGCGCTGATTACGACGCAGCGCCCGTCCTGCCGGTGACAGTCAATCTGCCTCCCATTGAGTTTCGGAAGATTTACGTCAGCACGCTTCCAAGAACGACCGCGACCGCAAGGCAGGTGGTCGGAGAAAGGAAGTTCCATGCCACATCGCTGATCAATGAAGTGGCAGAAAGATCGGGTTTTGACAGCGAGCTGAAACTGCCCGTATTAGTCTGGTCAGTAGTAAGTAGGATTCAGTGGTTCGCAAATATGCGGCGTCAGCCCGAAACCCGGACACAGACCAGGCGGCGTGCGGAGAAATTTGCCCGCCATCTGATCCGGCAGAATGAAGACTGCGTCGTCTTTACACACGGTTTCTTCATGGTCACACTTATGCAAGAACTGAAAAAGCGGGGCTTTCGCCTGGACCACGAGCGCCTTTTCTACGCCAATGGCGAAGTGGTGATTTGTAAGAGGAGCATACATGATCAAAACAGTGATTTTTGACATAGGTTATCCCAGATACTCAATGAATTGGCTTAGTAATTGGTTTAGAGGATCAGGAGACCGGGATCAGAATGAATCGTAGAAGAAAGCGCACACGGAGGAGAAGGAATCCTTACGAAGTTCCTGCCATCATTGTGGCCTTCGTCTTGTCGATGCTCATACTGGCAATCGTCAACGGAAAGTTGAACGAAGTAGTGGAACAAGCCTTTTTTGCCAAAACAGAGACGACATCGGAGCAATCCCCTCACGATCCAGCAGAGACGACCCCGGAAATCTCACAAGATGAAGAGGCGGCGCAGCCCGATGCGGCGGAGGATGAATTCACACTCTCGATGGTGCCCGCGTACGCAGGCAATGCATATGTGGACATCCATGATGACGTTCCGTTTTTCCTCGAAGAGGAGTTGGTCGCGGAGTCCTTTCAGGAGTACTGGCCACTGGATGAACTGGGACGATGCACAGGGGCTTACGCGTGCATTGGCCCGGACTCGCTGCCTACGGAAGCCAGAGAAGATATTAGTTCGGTTGTGCCCACAGGATGGCACTCCGTTCAGTATGAGGGCATTGACAGAGACTATCTTTACAACCGCTGTCATTTGATCGGATACCAGTTGACCGGTCAGTCGGCGAACGAAAAGAACCTGATCACAGGCACGCGGTATATGAATGTGGAAGGTATGCTGCCCTTTGAGAACTCTGTGAGAATGTATGTAGAGGGGACAGGGAATCACGTCCTATACAGAGTGCGTCCTTATTACCATGGCGACGACCTTGTGGCAGCGGGCGTCCTGATGGAGGCCAAATCCATCGAGGATCCGCTGGTCCAATTCTGCGCCTTCTGCTATAACGTGCAACCGGGAATCGAGATCGATTATGCTACCGGAGACAGCGCGGTCAAGAAAACGCCGGACAGTGAAGACATCCTTCCCATAGAGAGAAGCTTCGAATCCGGAGAAGGAACGACGACCACAAGATCGATCTGGAAAGAGACAGCATCGGAAGAAACGGTCGAGATCACATATGTCCTCAACACCAACACGAAGAAATTCCACAATCCCTATTGCGAGTCTGTGGGAGATATGAAGGACAAGAACAAATTGGAGACGACGCTGAGTAGAGAAGAGATCATCCGTCAGGGATATGCGCCATGTAAGAGGTGTAATCCGTAAATCAGATGTTTGAAGGTTCCCAGCACATATGACGAGCCGACCGCAGTCTCAAAACTGTGGTCGGCTCGCCCAATTCTACCATCATTTCATAATATCAGCGCAGGAGACTCGTGACTTTAGTCATGAGAGGAATGCGCCCTTTTGTTTGCTTATAAATTGTTTTGATTTTCTCTAATAAATATATTAAAATACTATTAGAGAAAGGAATAACGTATGCAACAGACATTAACAGCAAAAATGCAGATCGTTCCACAGCCTTCCGACAGACAGCTTCTGCTCGATGCCATGAAGGCTTATTCTGCTGCCTGCTCGTTTGTCTCTGCCTATGTGCACGAACACGACATGCCTCTGAACCAGATCAGGATACACGACGCTGTTTACCGTACCTGCCGCAGCAATTATGCACTTCCTTCCCAGATGGCTGCCAGTGTTACCCGTACCGTGATCGCCGCCTATAAGTCGATCAGGACAAACCAGAAACGGCACAGCGAACGCTTCAGTAAAAAGAAACGTCATGCTGATATCGTACCGGAGTTCCGCGCTCCGCAGCTAAGCCTTGTCTGGAACAGGGATTATTCCCTCGTGTGGAATGCTGATAAAACTGAAAGGCTGTTCAGTGTCAACACTCTTAAGGGGCGCATCAAATGCGCCTTCCATGCCGATGCAATGGAATGGGCATTTGCGGACGGTGCTAAGTTTGGCACCGCGAAGCTTGTCTATAAGCATGACAAGTTTTTTCTCCATGTGCCGGTCACCATTGAAGTGCCGGACGCACCGGATGCTTCCGGCCATACCAGGGTAGTCGGCGTTGACCGCGGGATCCGTTTCCTTGCGGCCACATACGACGGAAGAAAGACCACTTTCCATTCCGGTGCACAGGTGAAGCAAAGACGGGCCCATTATAAACAACTGCGCCGCCAGCTCCAGATGCGGGGGACATCTTCCGCAAGACACAGGATCCGTACCATCGGGCAGAGAGAAAACCGTTGGATGAACGATGTGAACCATTGTATCTCTAAGGCACTCGTCTGCAGTAATCCCGAGGGTACGCTCTTTGTGTTGGAAGACCTTACCGGTATCAGGGGCGCCACCGAACGTGTCAGGGTAAAAGGCCGTTACACGCAGGTGAGCTGGACCTATTATGACCTTGAGCAGAAACTTGCTTATAAAGCAAAAAAGTATGGCAGCTCCATGCTGTCTGCCAACCCTGCCTATACCAGCCAGACATGTCCTATATGTGGCCATGTGGACAAAAAGAGCAGGAAACATGAAACACACACATTTAAATGCACTGCATGCGGATACACTACCAATGATGACCGCATCGGAGCGATGAACCTTCAGCGGATGGGAATCGAGTACCTCCTGAAGGCTCAGGTGTCAGGAGAATGATACCGCCCGTGTCAGGCATGTCCTGATGCGGTGGGGCGCAGTCAACCGTCCCGGCAATGTGCCGCCACCCGTACCTGTACGGACTAAGCAAACAGCCTAATGCGGAAGGCGTCGTATGACGCTGTCTGACCGCAGGGCAGGCACAAGCCCGTGACTTTAGTCATGGGTAAGTTGACTGTGAAGCTAAATGTCCTCAATCACCTTCTCTGCATCTTTGGAGATGCTCTTGTAGTTCATAACTGCGTATAGAAGACACATGATCATGTCATCCACAGGACCGGGTGCAACGTCAAGCGGTGAGATTACATAGGCGAGAAGCGCAATGAGCGCGATGATCTTCACTTTTTTATCCATTTTTTTACACTCCTTTCAGGTATGTCACAATGCACCTTCCTACATGCATTTCAACTATATATACGTTTCTGCCGGGGAAATCCATTAGGGCGACCCTATGATCACGCCACAAGTATTATTCCGAAACGGAATAACACGATATTCGATATAACTATTAGTAGTATGCCCGAAACGACAATATAATAAAGACGAAAAGGAAAACTGAGAGGAGACACCGACTGTGATACACGAAAGCAAAGTGAAGAGCAATCTCATAGACGTCGGATGCAGCGATCAGTCCGCCGCCTATGTGAATCAGTTGGTACAGGCGGGCAGATTGACGGATGCGATCCACGAGATGAAAGTGATCCGATGCGGCCTGATGGAACAACTCCATCAGAGCCAGCGAAAAGTAGACTGCCTGGATTACCTCATCAGGCAGACAGAGAAAGAAATCAAATCGACCAAAGAAAGGCGGTAATCAGTATGATGAAAACAGAACAGCTTAACCTGGTACAGGAATGGGACAAAACATTCCCCAAGAGCGACAAAGTAGACCACAGCAAGGTGACCTTTGTGAACCACTTCGGCATCACCCTTGCAGCAGACATGTATGTTCCGAAGAATGCCGAGGGCAAGCTCCCCGCAATCGCAGTATCCGGACCTTTTGGCGCCTGCAAAGAACAGTCCTCTGGTCTCTACGCACAGGAGATGGCCGAGCGCGGCTTCCTCGCAATTGCGTTTGATCCTTCCTTCACCGGTGAGTCGGGCGGCTTCCCCCGCGCGATGCATTCTCCCGATATCGATGTGGAAGATTTCCAGGCGGCAGTCGATTTTCTGTCCTGCTGCGATCTGGCCGATCCGGAGCGCATCGGTATCATCGGCATCTGCGGCTGGGGCGGTATGGCCCTGCAGACAGCCTGCATCGACACCAGAGTCAAAGCTACCGTGACATCCACCATGTACGATATGTCTCGCATTGCGGGAAATGGATATTTTGACTCCGCAGACAGCAAGGAAGCGCGCAAAGCAGCCCGTGAATCCATCAATGCGCAGAGAACCGAGGACTACAGAAACGGCAGCTACGTGAGAGCAGGCGGCGTGGTCGACCCGTTGCCGGAGGACGCGCCTTTCTTCGTGAAGGACTATTACGATTACTACAAGACGGAGCGCGGCTATCACGCTCGTTCCCTCAACTCCAACGACGGCTGGGCGGCTTCCACAGGAACGTCCCTGATGAACATGCGCTTGTTCACCTACGCCGGCGAGATCGACAGTGCGGTGCTGATGATCCACGGCGACAAGGCGCACTCCTGCTACATGAGCCGCGACACCTTCAAGCTTTTGAAAGGCGACAACAAAGAGCTGATGATCATTCCCGGCGCAGTGCACACCGACCTCTACGACCGCAAGGACATCATTCCTTTTGCCAAAATCGAGAAGTTCTTCGAGGAAAATCTGAAGTAAAGATCGTCGTAGTCAGCTTCTCGGAGATTGAATCTCCGAGCTTGCTGTTCCGCCGCGGGAGTCTTTCTCTACTCCGCAAACGGAAAAGCAACCTTATCCGGATACAGCAGGCTCGCTGTCCCTCCCGCAGGAAAGACA